>SMTZ1_10008692_pt1 | contig 21256 bp, 21 predicted proteins | sample DeeMarSWOR136_30_FD_25667 | JGI IMG/M metagenome (IMG submission 25667) | reverse complement strand
AATCTTTGGTAGCGTTTTCATATTGCAACCTCTCGATAGCTTTGAGCACCTGTTTCACCTGGTACGCTTTAGCCATACCTTTGTCATTCTGGATGTTGACGCGGGGATCACCCCGCCAGGGCATCCGGTAAATGCGATGACTACTTCTGCGCTGCCGTGCAGAGCCAAAGTAGTGATCACACACTTGACAAAGATCTTTGAAGCGTACTCCTTTCGGATTCTTTTGCATACCTTGCAGAATATCGTCAATCCTTGCGACACTTAAATAGTAGCAATATTGATACTATGTGTCAAGCATGAAATTGCAAATTGATATAGATTTTTCCTGCATATCCTGACCCGGGCCCGATAATCTCAAGCCTGGAGTCGAACGCGCTCGGAATTTAGGAGGAATTTGAGATTTTGGATTTATGATTTGAAGTTTAGAACTGCGAACTCTTTGTGGTATTTTCGAGCGGCTCGGTCCCTTCGACTCCGTCCTTTGAGGACTTCGCTCAGGGTAAACTCCAGCTATTTATTCGGAAAGTTTAGTACTGCGAAATCTTTATGATATTTCTTAGCGGCCGCATCGTAGGCCTTTGCGGCCTTTATTTCATCGTTGAAGTAGCCGAGGTGGTGGGATTTTTTGTTTGAGGTTATCTGTGCGGCCCATTTTTTACATCCTTTGTTCCAGTAGACGCCTTTGTATTTGGAGGTTTTGTGCGAGAGCCTTCGCTGGTTCTGGCAGTTTTGGGTGAAGGTTGCATTGCGGAGGTTGTTATTGCGGTTGTTCAGGCCGTTGTGGTCGATGTGGTCAACTACGAGATGGTCAGGGGCGTTGGTGATTTGGCGGTGCATTTTGATGCTTTTGCCGTTTTCTTTTCGAACGGCGTAATAATTCTTAGGGGTGCCTTCAGCGAACCAGGTGTATTGGCTGAGGAGCGGATAGTCTTCGGCATCGACGATGGCGAATTGTCCGCGGGTAAGAGGTATGAGGCGGGGTGTGGGATTTTTGGCGTCGGCAAGTCGTGAAGGGTGGAAGTTGGGGCATTTGTCGAGGAGGGAGCGGACTTTCCAGGTGCCTTCGGAGCCTTTTTTCTGACGGCAGATGAGAACGGCACGGCCGGGGCCGGTGGCAAAGGTCGAGAAACAGCAATTGTCACATCGTTTTTGGTTGACCATAAGATGTCCTTTCTGCGGGGGAGTTGAAGTTAGTGGATTAGTGAATTAGAGATTAGAGATTGGTAGGGCAAGCTCCTTTCTAATGATTATTGATGATAGATTATTTGAGATTGCCGCGCTCGGCTTCGCCTCGCTCGCAATGACGGGGGCAGGTTCGATTGGCCCCGGTGAGATAAGATTTGCTATCTCACGGGGTAAAAGTGTAGTATTACGTTATAACTCCATTTTGGGGGTTATTATACCATAAATTGGGGGATTTTTCAAGAGAATTTTTGGGAGAAAAAACGGGCAAAGACGGGCATTGACGTAAATGAGCAGGCCTGATATAATCAGCCCTTTTGGTGGGGAAAAAAATTGTGGTGAAAGTAGCTCAGCTGGTTAGAGCACCAGATTGTGGATCTGGGGGTCGGGGGTTCGAGTCCCCTCTTTCACCCTTTTTAGAGCGCATAGGTAAAAGATTGTTTGCTCGGTGCCTTTTTTAGTTGCTGTGAGGAGCGGCAGTTAGATGATTTACTATTTACCATTTTTTGTAGGAAACATTAAAGATGTAATAAAAAGCAAGACGGGAGACCAAGCGAGGTAAGTTGAGAAGTCCGTTTTTTTAATAGATTTCTCCACTTCGCCCCCGTGCTTTCTTGCCTGCACCTGTCGGTAACGCAGGCACAGGTGCGAAAGCAAAAACAGGGGCTCCGGTCGAAATGACACATATTCTTAAGAAAATAACAAGGGAGAAGCAAAATGAAAAAACGCACGTTGAATTCGAATCTATTGTTGAGTATTGCGTCGGGGGTTATTGTTTTAGTTTGCTCAGGCTATATGGCGACGAGGGCGGAGGCGGGAGAATTGAATCGTCCGCCGGAGGGATTTGTGGCGCTGTTTAACGGCAGGGACCTAACGGGCTGGAAAGGATTGGTGGGCAGTCCGAAGAGCAGACGCGAAATGAGCAGAGCGAAGTTGGCCAAGGCCCAGGCCAAGGCGGACGAGGACATGCGGGCGCACTGGAAGGTGGTCGATGGCGTGCTTTGCTTTGACGGGAAAGGGCACAGCCTTTGTACGGCAAAAGACTACGGCGATTTCGAGATGTTCGTGGACTGGAAGATAGAGGCCGGTGGTGACAGCGGTATTTATCTTCGCGGCTCGCCGCAGGTGCAGATATGGGACACGGCGAACAGGAACGTCGGCGCCCAGGTGGGCTCGGGCGGATTGTATAACAACGAGAAAGGGCCGAGCAAGCCATTGAAGATGGCGGATAAGGCGGTCGGGCAATGGAACACGTTTAGAATTATTATGATAGGTGAGCTGGTGACGATATATCTGAATGATGTGCTGGTAGTTGAGAATGTGGTAATGGAAAACTACTGGGAGCGGGACAAGCCGATATATCCTGTGGGTCAGATAGAGCTTCAGTCGCACGGCAGCCAGCTTTATTTCAGGAATATATTTATCAGGGAGATTCCACGAGAGAAAGGTAAGAATAAATTGACCAAAAAGGAAAAGTCGAAGGGATTTGTTCTTCTTTTCAATGGCAAAGATATGACCGGCTGGACGGGCGATACCAAGGGGTACTCGGCAAAGGACGGCAAGATTGTTCTCGACCCCAGACTCAGCAGCGGGAACCTGTACACGGTGGGTGAATACGGCGATTTTATATTTCGTTTTGAATTTAAACTCACGCCCGGAGCGAATAACGGGCTTGCGATTCGTACTCCTTTGTCGGGCAATCCGGCGTATGAGGCTATGGAGCTTCAGATTCTTGATAATACTGCGCCCAAGTACAAAGAACTCAAGCCTTATCAATTTCACGGGTCTATTTATGGGGTCGTTCCGGCTAAACGCGGTTACCTTAAGCCCATCGGTGAGTGGAATTCTGAAAAGGTGATTGCCAAGGGCCGACGTATTAAGGTTATACTCAACGGCACGACAATCGTTGACGCGGATATCGACGAAGCCAGCACGCCGAAGACGATAGACGGAAGAGACCATCCGGGTCTGAAGCGAGACAAAGGCCATATCGGTTTTTGCGGGCACGGGGACTATCTTGAATTCCGGAACCTGAGAATCAAATCCCTTGATTAGTGAACAGGGATTTTTCATAAAGCAAGAAGGAAGAAACAATGAACAGCAGAAACAAAAAAGCAAAGACATTAAGCCGTCGGCAGTTTTTGAAGAGCTCGGCATTAGCCGCTGGGATTGCTATAGCTTTTCCAGCAATCGTACCTTCTTCGGTGTTTGGCGCAAACGCACCGAGCAATCGCATCACAATCGGCTGTATCGGTATGGGAGGAAAAGGCACGAGCAATATGAAGGGATTCAAAGGCATGTCGGGCTGCGAGGTGGTGGCGGTTTGCGATGCCGATGTCAAACATATGGGGCAAGCCGGTCAGGCAGCCGGTCTTACTGCAAGCTCCTGTTACACTGACTTTCGTGACGTGTTAGCCCGGGATGATGTCGACGCGGTATCAATCGCGGCGCCGGACCATTGGCACGTGCCGATGTCGGTGGCCGCGGTCAGGGCGGGTATGGATGTGTTTTGCGAAAAGCCTCTGACTCTGACCATAGGCGGGGGGCGTGTGCTTGCAGATGAGGTGAAGCGGTACGGGCGGGTTTTTCAGACCGGCTCTCAGCAGCGTTCGGGGAGCGAGTTTCGATTTGCGTGCGAGCTGGTGCGCAACGGCCGAATCGGCAAGCTGCACACTATAAGAGTCGGGATTCATGGTAACAACCGCACCTGTCCGCCGACATGGAGCCCCGAGCCGGTGCCGGAAGGATTCGATTACGATATGTGGCTTGGTCCTGCGCCGTGGGAGCCATATACCGAACAGCGATGTCACTATCAGTTCCGCTTTATTTTGGACTACTCCGGCGGTCAGATGACAAACTGGGGGGCGCATTATCTTGATATAGCACAGTGGGGCAATGCGGCGGACGATACCGGGCCGGTTGAAATCGTCGGCAGCGGTGATTTTCCAAAGACCGGATTGTTTACAACCGCCCAAAACGAGAATATTGAATACACCTATGCGAACGGCGTTAAATTGTTCCTTAAAAGCGGTAGCGGGCATACACGTTTTGAGGGCAGCGAAGGATGGGTAGATGTGACGCGCGGTAAAATAGAAGCCGAGCCGGAGTCGCTTTTGACGAGCAAAATAGGGCCGAACGAGACTCGCCTGTACGACAGCAACGACCACAAGCAGAATTTCCTGGATTGTATTAAGAGCCGGAAGGATACTATCTGCACGGCGGAGATCGGACACCGCACAACTACCGTCTGTCATCTGGGCAATATCGCGATGATGTTAGGGCGAAAATTGAGGTGGGACCCAAAAGCAGAACGCTTCATCAATGACCCGGCGGCAAACAGTATGCTTACCCGCGCGATGCGTGCGCCATGGCGATTGTGAAAAATACATTTAGAGAGACATAATACAGTGCCGATAAACGGGAGCAGGTATTATGAAAAACAGCAAAATAACAAGGAGGACGTTTCTCAAAGGTACTGCGGCGATAGGGTTGCCTTATGTTGTTAACTCATCGGCGCTGGGTAAGGCGGGGGCCGTTGCGGCGAGTAACAGGATTGTAATGGGCGCTGTCGGTGTCGGCGGGCAGGGGACGCGGCACGTCGGCGGGGGAATCTGGGTGCAGGGGGGCGGCTTCCTGAGTAAGCCGGAGGTGCAGTTTGTGGCGGTCTGCGATGTGAACGCCAATAATCGCAATCGAGCGCGTGACATTGTCAACAAATATTACAAAAACAACGACTGCGCGAGCTATAATGATTTTCAGGAGCTGGTAGCCCGGCGGGACATCGACGCGGTATTGGTTGCCACACCGGACCACTGGCATGTGCTGACGTCGATAGCCGCGGTAAAAGCGGGTATGGACGTTTACTGCGAGAATCCGCTCTCGCTTACAATCAAACAGGCAAGAGAAATGGCTGATACGGTCAAGAGATACGGGCGGATATTCCAGACGGGTACGCAGCAGCGTTCGTGGTATGAATTTCGGTTTGCCTGCGAGCTGGTTCGTAACGGGTATATCGGCGAGGTGAAATCCATAACGGTCAACGTCGGCGGGCCGCCTTTGTGGTCGTGCGACGCACCCGGGGAGCCGGAACCGGAGTGGCTTGACTGGAATATGTGGCTGGGGCCGGCACCGTGGCGGCCTTACACATCGAAGATTGCGCCCGGCGGGTGGATGGCCTATCGTGACTATTCGGGCGGTGAGATGACCAACTGGGGGGCTCATATGTTCGATACGGCTCAGTGGGCGATGGGGATGGATGAAAGCGGGCCGGTGGAAATTATTCCGCCGGACGGTGGGGATTATAAGGTGCTGACCTATAAGTATGCGAACGGCACGATTATGACGCGCGACAAGATTAGCAAAGAGGTGCCGGGCGTTTTGTTTAGGGGGACCGAAGGGAAAATTGAGGTCAGCCGGGAGCATTTGATAACGGAGCCGGAAAGCTTAGTCAGACAAAAACTCGGGCCTGACGAGATTCATCTGTACGAAAGCAAAAATCATCCGGACAATTTTCTGCAATGTATTAAAACCCGCGAGAGGCCGGCCAGCGACGCTGAGGTTGGATGTCGCTCGATTACGGTATGCCATCTGGGTAATATTGCATACTGGCTCAGACGGCCGCTGAAGTGGGACCCTGAAAAAGAGCAATTCCTGAATGATGCGGAGGCGGACAAGATGAAGGCGAGGGCTATGCGGGCGCCGTGGAGGCTCTGAAATTTACTCCGTCAAACGACGCCGGATTTACGCTTCGCTACAATATTGATTATTGACTATTTTTTCTTGCCGTAGGCGACAATCACGTTCATAATAGAATAAGCAGAGGCGGATATTTTTACTGTTGATTAACGCCAACGCATCAAATCGGTGCAGCCGGTCGAAGCCAGAGAGTTATTAGGATAGGTTTTTAGTCGCTCGGCAGGATATAAATTGATTGCAAAAAATGTTGTATAATATTATATTAGCAGTAAATGGAGCAACAAAAAGAGAAAAAGGCCTATTAGAATGAAAGAACTATTCACCATAGGGCACTCAAATCACTCTCTTGACCATTTCATCGAGTTACTTTTGGCACATCGGCTTTCCACCATAGCCGATGTCCGATCCAGTCCTTACAGCAAATACTCGCCTCATTTTAATAAGGACGTGCTCGATAGTGCCTTGAGAAATGCAAACAACATTGACTACATATTCCTGGGCAGGGAATTAGGCGCACAACGATCTGAAGATGATTGCTACATTGACGGTCAGGCAAAGTACGATCGAATCGCCCATTTGTCAACCTTCCAGCGTGGATTAGAGATAGTCCTTCAGGGAGTTGAACATTACAGAATTGCACTCATGTGTTCGGAATCCGACCCCATAACATGCCACAGAACGATACTGGTATGTCGCGAATTGAAAAGGATCTGTCCAGACTTGAAGATAACTCACATCTTAGGAGATGGTACAGAAGAACGACAGGAGATGTCAGAGAAAAGGCTCATTAACCTTCACAAACTTCAACCAGAGCTATTTGGAGACCTGACCTCAACGTCTGGCCTGATTGAGAAAGCGTACGACTTACAAGCAGAAAAAATAGCATACAAGAAGGTGCCCGTAGAAGCATGAAACTCTTCACTATTGGCTTTACCAAGAAGTCTGCTGAAGAATTCTTTATGCACTTGCAGAACGCTGGTGTGCGTCGTATTGTTGACATAAGGCTCAATAACACCTCCCAGATTGCCGGATTCGCAAAAGCACGAGACCTAAAATACTTCCTCCATGCTATAGCGGGGATCGACTATGTGCACATCCCGGATTTCGCACCGACACAGGACATCCTTGATGACTTCAAGAAAAGGAAAGGCTCCTGGACTGAATATGAAAGCAAGTTTAAAGACTTGATGGCAAATCGCAGGATCGCCGAGACAGCAGCCACAGTACTTCGTGAAAAAGACTGTCTTCTTTGCAGCGAACACACTCCGGAGCATTGCCATCGTCGTCTCGTAGCTGAACACCTCCACGAGAAACTAGGTAACATTGAGGTGACTCACTTATGACCATGACGCGCATAGTTGTTCTGGCCAATTCATGGAAGCACCACGATTGGTGTCTCGCAGGGATTGATCTCGACACAGGAAAGTGGGTCCGCCCTGTAACCCGTTTGGATGATGGCCGCGTTCCCAAAACGTCTATGAAACTTGGCGGGTATTTCCCAGCACTACTCGATGTATTAGAAATCCCACTGGATTCAACTGGACCAGATTTCGGCTTTGAGAGCGAGAACAGGACCATCTTGGCGGGGAGATGGTATCAACGAGGCAAGATGATGCCCAAGGATATCGAGAAGTATGCAAAACGACCATACTACGTGCTTCACAACCATAGAAAATACGTAACACCCAGAGAGCTCCAGCAAAAACCGTTTGAGAAGCGTGTGACGTTGCAATTGATACGTGTCGACAGCTTCAAAGTCAGCGACGCTCGGAGGAAATCCACGGATAAGCCCAGTTGGAAAGGAACAATCTTGTCAGGTAGCCGAGAAATCGAGGTTGGAATTACAGATCCAGTTTGCTTCGAAAGGCTGAACAGTGGCTATAAGCCTTCACCGTCTTGCTTTCTAACCATGAGCTTAGGTATGCCTTACAAACCACCTGACTGGGATGAGGATGAAGAGCCGGCATGCTGGAAACTGATTTCTGGGGTGATTGAGCTTTAGAAATAATGATCTACGAACAACCAGTTCAAACATAAGGTAGTTCTGCCTGCGGCTCTACCGCCGCCGGTTATCCTTAACGTTATCAATTATTGTTTATTTTTAATCAGTTCGGTGATATAGAAGGGATCCTTCGACGGGCTCAGGATAAACTTTGCTTCGCAACGGGAATGTGTATAATGTCAGCATAAAATCAGACCCGATAGGCGGCATCGGGATTTAGTCCACCAAATGAGCGGCGGACAAATCCGCCATGGGCGGACAAGTGTTGTATAGCTCTGCGATAGGAGTCCTTCGGACTGCCACAGGTATTGTTATGTTAGGCCGTAGGCATTAAAGTCATAGAAGTGTGATTAGTCAGGGGAACCAACTATCAAGACGTGTGCGCGGGTTGTCCTTATGATAGAGATCAAGACCGAACGACTCCTCCTACTTCCATGGAGCAGCAACTACCTCGATGATCTCGTTCACATCTACGACAAGCCAGAGGTGATGCGGTATACATCGGGCGAGCGAGCTCTTAATCGAGACGATTGTCTGGGGATGTCGGAGGGCTGGAGTAGCCTGTGGGACGAGTATGGTTACGGCCCCTGGGCGGCGCTAGACAAGAGAAGCGGATGGTTTGTCGGCAGGATTGGCCTCGATTTGCTGGACGACTGGCCACAGCAGGACAAGTGGGAGGTTGGATGGGAACTTGATCCTGAGTTCTGGGGGCAGGGGCTCGCCACCGAGGGAGGCAGGGTGGGTGTTCGGTTCGGGTTCGAGCAGGCAAAGCTGAAGCGAATCATCAGCGTGACAGTACCTGAGAACGCAGCCTCGCGTCGAGTTATGGAGAAGTGCGGGCTGATATACAAGGGCCTTATTCGTTGGAGAAGGGCAGAATGTGTCTGGTATGCTATAGATGCACCAGCTGTCCGTGAAGGCCAGTGAGAGTTGCTTCACAGGGGCAGGCAATTTGCACCGCTATGGATTGAAAAATGAACCTTCCGGTCTGGTCTTAAGATTGATATAGTAGTTGAGCTTTTGTACCTGTCTGTACCTGTCGGTTTCACAGGTACAGGAGCGTTTCAAGAACAATGTAAACGGGAAATGTCGGTTAAGGATAAACAGATGATAAGAATTGTTGTAATGACAGCTATCTATCTTGCAGTCATGGCAGGCCTTCTTTTCGGTGCGGCCGGCCGATTAGACTGGCCTATGGCCTGGGCGTACATGTTTATCCTGACTGCAGCGACTGTTGCCGTACTTGTGCTCGGAGACCGCGAAATGCTCCTGGTTCGTGCCGGCAAAGAAAAAGGGGCAAAGACATGGGATCCGTTGCTTGCTCGTGTTTCCTTCATTTTGTTCTGGCCGGGCTCATGCGTTGTTGCCGGTCTGGACTACGGACGTTTTCACTGGTCGCAGTCAATCCCGATGCCAGTTCGTCTGATAGCACTGCTCTTTTTTGCTTTTGGATTGGCTTTTGCTGCATGGGCAATGCTGGTCAACAAGTTCTTTGCCAAGTTTGTCCAAATCCAGACTGAAAGCGAGCATATTGTAGTAACAAAAGGACCATACGCTTATGTTCGTCACCCCGGTTATGCCGGCTCAGTGCTGGCGTTTATTTCTCTACCCGTGGCCCTTGGCTCACTGTGGGCGCTTCTGCCTGCATCAGCCGGACTCTCGCTTTGGGTCGTTCGTACATATCTTGAGGATCGAACCTTGTATAGAGAGCTCGACGGATATAGTCAGTATGCTTCGCGTGTACGCTGGCGTCTGGTGCCGGGTATTTGGTGACAATAATGGATCAGATAATGAGGGGAAACAAATCTTAATAAGCATTGGGCTGTCAGGTTGTAAATTCTCCTATAGACTTGATGTTGGAGTTGAATATTATACTGGGAGAAATTTCGTGGTACGAAATGCTACTCTGCGAAGTTAGCTTTGCTACGAAGCACGAGTATCGCAGGCAATATGGCAGGCTGCGAACGAAAAGCAAGTTCGGTCAAAATCCAGATGTCTCGACAAGCTCGAAATGACGACGAAAGGGGAAATTATGAGTAAATTTGAATCAATCTGCAAAGAGTTATTATCCCTGATTGAAGAATGGGAGCCGAAACTATCGGCGCTGGATGAAGATGTAATTACCGAACGGCACATGGTGGATTCGGCCTCTAATAATACGCATCGAATAGTTCACCTGCAATACGAGGAAAGCCCCCTGATATTTCCGGATTATGCAAATCTTGGGAATAATGACAGGTGGATTGCGATTCAGAATTATCAGGAGGAAGACTGGAGCGAGCTGGTTCAATTATGGAAATATACCAACGTGCATATTGTCCACGTGATAAAGAATATAAATATCGAAAAACTGGAGAATGTCTGGATATCCGCTTTGAATGAAAAAATATCACTCGAAGCAATGGTCGTAGATTTCCCGCGGCATTTCAAACTACATCTTGACGAAATAAACGAGTTAATAAACAAAGAATAAACGCATTTAGTACGGTGCTTAATCCATCTACATTCGCAACCCACGGCACAGGTCCGTGGGCTAAACAGAATTATCCGCATTTGTGAAATTCATTTTTCGCTTCATTCGGTGGCTGCCACGCCTTGCCTATAGATTTTCTTGATAATCAAGTCTCAGGAGAGTATAGTATCGGAGATTATAAGAAATAGCAATTGATGCAAGATAAAGAGTAATTTTATGAATAGGCGTGATTTTTTAAAGACAATCGGCTTAGGTACGGCGGCGCTGGCCGTTCCGTGGTGCGCGAGCGGCATTTCGCGGGCGGCAGGTAAGCCGAAGAAAAAATTGAATTTTGTTTTTTTTCTCATCGATGATTTGGGCTGGACGGACGTGGGCTGCTACGGGAGTAGTTTCTATGAGACGCCGAATATAGATAAATTAGCGAGCGAAGGTATGCGCTTCACCGAGGCCTATGCCGCGTGTCCGGTCTGCTCGCCGACGCGGGCCAGCATCTTAACGGGTAAGTATCCGGCAAGATTGGGGATAACGCAGTGGATAGGCGGGAGCAATGAGCCGACGCCGTACCGGCACTATATGCCATTGGAGGAGGTGACGATAGCCGAAGTGCTGAAGGGCCAGGGCTATGCGATGGGCTTCGTGGGCAAGTGGCATTTAGGCAATAAACCTTATTATCCGGAACATCAGGGTTTTGATATCAATATAGGTGGTGACTATTCGGGAGCGCCGCCGACGTATTTCTGGCCTTACAAGAATAGGAACCGGGCGTTGGAGGAGATGCCGCCGGGGGGCGAGGAAGGTGAGTATCTGACGGACCGGCTGACGGACGAGTCGCTGAAGTTTCTGGAGGCGAACAAGGACAGGCCGTTCCTGTTGTATCTTTCGCATTATGCGGTACACACACCGATAGAATCGAAGGAGGAGCTGACGGACAAATATAAGGCCAAGGCCGTGAAGATGCCGAAGCCCAGGGGGCCTCGTTTTGTTCCGGTGTATGGTCGTTATAAAACACGATGTGTTCAGGACAATCCGGCTTTTGCGGGGATGGTTCAAAGTGTGGATGAGAGCGTGGGGCGGGTGATGAAAAAGTTAGAGGAGATGGGCGTGGCGGACAATACGGTTGTGATATTCATGTCCGACAATGGGGGCCTGTCCACTGTGCCGCGGGAGGCGCCGACGAGCAATCTGCCTTTGCGAGCAGGCAAGGGCTGGCTTTACGAAGGGGGCATTCGCGAGCCGATGATTATCAAGTGGCCCGGCGTAGTTGAACAAGGAAGCGTATGCAACGAAGTGGTAACAAGCACGGACTTCTATCCTACAATGTTAGAGATGGCGGGCATGCCGCTGATGCCCAAACAGCACATTGACGGCGTGAGCCTGATGCCACTGTTGAAAAACAAGGGTAAGCTGAACCGTAAGGCGATATACTGGCATTACCCGCACTATCACGGCAGCGGGAACCGGCCGAGCGGAGCGGTGCGGGCAGGGGATTATAAACTTATAGAATGGTATGAAGATAACAGTGTTGAGCTGTATAATCTGCGAGACGATATGGGCGAAAGGCGCGACCTGGCGAAGGAAATGCCGGAAAAGGCGGCGGAGCTTCGGTCGATGTTAGGCAGGTGGCGAAGGCAAATGAAGGCGAAGATGTCGGCGTCGGGGCCGCGGGCCGATTTCAAGGTATGGAAGGATTCAAAGAGGAAACAACAAAGGGATAACGAATAGTTTTTTACGACAAGGAGATTCGAAAGTGACAAAGAGTTACAAGATTGCTGTGATACCAGGTGACGGGACCGGGCCGGAAGTGACTGTTGAAGCGGTGAAGGTGCTGAAGGCTGCTGCGGACAAGTTCGATTTCAAGGTTGATTTGACGGAGTTCGATTTCGGCGGCGAAAGATACAAAAAGACCGGCGAGACCCTGCCCGACAGTGGGGTCGAAGAGCTTCGCAAATTCGATACAATCCTGTTGGGTGCAATCGGGCACCCGGACGTGGCGCCGGGAATTCTCGAAAAGGGCATTTTATTAAAGGCCCGCTTCGAATTGGACCAGTATATAAATCTGCGACCGGTTAAGCTTTATCCGGGCGTTGAGACGCCGATAAAAGACGTTTTACAATGAAAGGGACGCCGCAGGAAGTGGCGGTGCAGTCGGCTGTTTATAATCGTTTTCAGGTTGACCGCTGTTTGAAATACGCATTCGAATATGCACGCAAATACGGCAAAAAGGCACGCGGCAAAGGCGATAAGAACACCCTCGCTCTTTGCGGAAAGACCAACGTGCTGACCTATATATACGACCTGTGGGAGCGGGCCTTCCACGAGATGGGCAAGGCCGAATATCCCGATATTGAAAGAGAATATTATCACGTTGACGCGACCTGTATGTGGATGGTCAAGAATCCTGAATGGTTCGACGTTATCGTAACCGGCAATATGTTCGGTGACATTATCACCGACCTCGGGGCGATGGTCCAGGGCGGTATGGGCATCGCAGCCGGTGGAAATATCAACCCCGAAGGCGTCAGTATGTTTGAGCCAATCGGCGGCAGCGCTCCGAAATATACCGGCAAAGGTGTTATCAATCCATTAGCCGCCATCTGCGCTGCGCAAATGATGCTTGAGACGTTGGGTGAAGAAAAGGCCGCTGTAAAGGTCGAAGATGCGGTCAAGTTTGTAACTGCCAACAAGCTAAAAAGCCTGCAGGCAGGGCGAATGGGATATTCGACAAGCGAGGTAGGTGACTTAGTCGCAGAGAAAGTGGCCGAGTAGAAAAAAAATATGAGAAATCAAAATGCAGGATGTCATTGCGAGCCCGAACGACGTGAGGGCGCGGCAATCTCTGCTTTGCGAATGGTCGAGATTGCTTCGTCGGCCCCCTGCTTTCTTGCGAAAGCAAGAAGGGGGCCTCCTCGCAATGACATTTTATGTCTTTTAGAATTTTGCTTTGTAGTTTTGCACTTTTATTCTTGATTTTTGATTTGAGAAGATGCCGGCTAATCTTACACCTGAATATTTTAAGGCTGAGAAGTGGTTTCGCAGTGCCGTAACCAATGAGGAGAAGATTCTGGCACTTGAGCGGATGCTGGCGGTGATGCCCAAACACAAAGGGACGGACCATCTCAAGGCCGATTTGCGCAGGAAGCTGAGCAAGCTCAAAGATGTGTCCACGCAAAAGAAGGGCGGCAAACACGTTGATATTTTCCATGTGCCTCGCAGCGGAGCGGGACAGATAGTCCTTTTGGGAACGCCGAACTGCGGCAAAAGCTCCATCGTTGCGGCGATGACCAATGCGAAGGTCAACGTGGCCGATTTTCCGTTTGCAACGGGCGGCCCGGTGCCGGGGATGGTGACATTCGAGGACGTGCACATTCAATTGGTCGATATGCCGCCGATTACGGCAGACTATATGGCCCCTGGCCAGGTCGGAACGTACCGCAACTGTGATTTGATTGCTATCGTCATTGACCTTTCCGCCGACGTGCGGGAACAGTCGGACATCTGCCTTAATTTTCTCGAATCAAAAAGCCTGCTCATCGATGCCGAAACCCCAGCCCTGGATGAACACGGCAACGTCCTGGCTAAAAGAGCGTTCTGCATTTGTACAAAATCCGATATCGCCAGGCCGGACGCTCTTGAGGCGCTGAAGAAATCCTGCAAATATCCTTTTGAATTTGTCGAAGTCTCCGTGCAAACCGGTGTGGGTCTTGAGAGACTTTCCGGCGAGTTCTTTGGCTTATTGGACATTATTCGCATTTATTCCAAGCCACCGGGCAAACCAGCCGATATGACAGACCCATTCACGCTGCCGGCCGGCTCAACGGTTATGGACTTAGCCAGCGCTGTGCATCGCCAATTGGCTGAGAAGCTCAGGTTCGCAAGAATCTGGGGCACAGGTGTCTATGACGGCCAAAACGCACAACGAAATCATATCCTCAACGATAAGGATATTATCGAGTTGCATTTCTCGTAGCCTTTAACTACAATATTCTTCGCAAACAGACAGAAAAGAAGATTTTCAAGAAAGGGCATCGTTAATTATGGAATGTCAGAAAGAACAAAATCTAAAAAATTGCAACTGCTCATATCCCGGCTGTGATAAAAAGGGGATGTGCTGTGAGTGTATAAGTTATCATTTATCGATTAAGCAACTGCCCGGCTGCTGCTTCCCCGACAATGTGGAGAAGACCTACGACCGCAGCTTCAGGGCTTTCGCCAAGGCCTGGGGATTGTAAAACGCTTTATCTAAGGTACGACAGAAAAGGAAAAACCAACAAGTAGTACTCATAGCGCAAGGAAAAGGCCGAGTTCAAGTGCCCGGCCTTGGGAATGTTCAAACCGTCTATTCCTTCCGTTCTTTCTCCTTAGCCGCCTGAATATCGTCAGGATGCGCATAAATAAATCCTTCAGGGGTCTGGGGAGTAAATGTGTCGGCAGGAAGTTCCGGATTGTAATCAAATTGGTCAGCTTCGTATCGATGTCGAACCAGATTCTGTCAAGCCATTCCTGAGGATTATCGCCGTACTTAGCGGCACTAATTTCAAACCCTACGCAATTACGGCCTTCAATGACATTCTCTCCCAATAGCATATCTGCCTGATCCAAAAGCCGGACAAAGAAACGCATCCTTTCGATGGGCTCGTAGTTACCGAAGCTCCCCTCGCCTGAGTGAGCGAAATAGGATTTCAGGTCATAACGTATACTGTGCTGTAGTGTGCCGTCTCCATCTGGTACGTACCACTGTATCTCCCGCAGGCGATCGCCATCATAAATATCTCTACGGTAACTATCGTGTGAGACGTAAAGTATGTTCCACGCGACGGAAGGACGCCTTGACCCATCTGGTTCAATCCATATTGTTTGTTCACGACAGGTTACACCTTTGATTGTATCGAGCTGCGCGAGGATTTCCTGCCCCCAGGCGGCCGGTGGTCCCAGCCACCATTTTCCGTTTTCCGGGCCGCTGTCGGGCCAAAAGCTTATTCCGCCAAGGACGATTATTGCAATCGCCGCAGCGGCGGCCAATTTTGTTATTCCGGTTTTCATAATTGTTCTCCATATATTCGGCTGGTTGAAAGCCGATTTCTTTTGTTTTAATTTCTCCAGATGCTCCAAGGCGCCGCTAAGGATTCTATTGTCCGTCTCGGAAGTGGTCCGAACATCCGACTTGTTAATCAGCTCTTTTATTTTATCTGCTGGTTTCATTTTTAACCTCATCATCCAAAGTTGACCGCAATTTATCGATTCCATACCGGTACCGACTTTTGGCGGTATTGACCGGGATGCCAAGCGAGGCGGCAATATTCTTAAACGTCATCCCGGCCTGAAAGTGCAGCATTATTACCTCACGTTGTTCGTAAGACAGATGAGCCATTGCTTCACTAAGCTGCTGCAATTGTTCGTTATATATAATCGAGTGTGTCGGCTCATCTGGAGCCGGGGTAACGGGTACCGCTGGGTTCGCTTCAATGCTCCGATGCTGCTTTGCCTTGTTTACGTTACGTGCACGATTGGCGGCACAGGTCAGCAGATAGCCTTTGAGGCTACCGGTCAGCCGAAACTTTTCTAAAGATTGAACAAAGGTAATAAAAACGTCATGCACAACGTCTTCGGCTGCACTTTTCTCATTTAGAAGAGCCATCGCCAAAATTAATAAATCGGTTTTGTACTTTTGGTAGATATACCCCAGAGCATCTCTGCTTCCACGTTTACATTTCAAAACAAGGAACTTGTCTTCCATTAGGCCCGCCTAATAATCAGCTCTGCAACAAACGTTTGTCGTTAATATAACAATTTGAGCGACCATTTGGGTCTAAAGAAAGTGAATTTTTCTCAGACTTTCCGGGGCTCATAGCGCATAAAAAAGGCCGGGCAAAATAGACCCGGCCTTTCTTTCGTTCCGTATCAATTAATTTGGTCGTCTATTCGTCCAACAATCTGCAGCAGAATCCCCATGGGTCAATTACATTCTGGACTTTTAGTACAAGTTCATTCTTACCTTTTCTTAAGGTTACAGGGACACGATCATTATCTGCCCGTACTATTCGGTGCATCCAGTTATTATGCACAAGTTCGCCATTGAGCCAGACTTTTACGCCATCATCGGAACCGATGCCCAGAGTACCTGCTCTGTCCTCGGGCATATCGATCTGTGCCCAGAGGTAAGCAATTTTACGGTCGTCATGTTCTTCGGTAAGCTGGGTCAGGTCTACCATATTATCCTCAGACACCAGCACAGCCCATTCATATTCGGTGTTGTCAATCTTTACCTTTGGTGTGAAGTTAAGAAAATCAAGAGAGTCCGTATCAAAGGACGCTCTGGCTTCTCTTTCGGCTTCTTCTGAGGCGAAATGAACATTTTTGTTCACGGGGTAAGGGTAAGGCAGCGGCCCTAAAACAAGCCACTTTTTCATAAACTCACCAGGGGCAAGATTATCATATGTCACTGCATCTAAATCAACACTACTCTTCGAGACCGTTACACTCCCCGGAAGCGGATAGACGTTCCCTGATAATCCGACGATCATCCAGCGGTTAGGTTCTGAGGCTGTATTTATTTGTCTAACCTCTACTTTAGGGACATTTTGTACATAAAACAGGCCGCCAGATTTAAACAGTACCTTACCAGAGCAAGTAAAACCTTTCTCATCCGGATCAGTGGACGGCCGAGCCGGTTCAATTGAGGTTATCTCGATTAGATTTACTCCCTCAAACAGTTGCTCAGTTAGAAAAGCGGGGCCTACTATGCATAATTGACCTGCTCTGATATAATCTTTTGCAATAAGCGCTTCAAAAAGCTGACGGGTTATCTCAGTAGCTGTTTCTTCTTCGGTCATATCACCTTGTAACAGTCCGACCTCGACACATGTCATATCCATAACTATTGCATCTGAGGGAATTTCTCGCTCGAAGCTGAAAATCGCAGGGTCGATTTGCTGATTATAGTCGAGTAACTCAATTGTGCTATCGTGTTGATACTGCTCGTCCTTGAACTCGAATTTGTCAATTTTTTTGACCAGCTTAGTTCCCTGGTCAATATATAATACTTTTTTCCAGTTTTCCGAAAGACTGCCTTCAGGATACGTCACGCTAATTTCAATCGGCTTATCTTTTTGCACAGGTTCGTTGACATCCAGAATTACCTCGCCGAGCAGTTCCTGTTGATAAAGGCTTTCAACAAGGCCTTTGGGATCGACTTGAGAAACGTACACTCCCAGGACTGAACCCAGATTTCTGTATCCGCTCATGTGCACATTGAGTCTTGGCAGCCAGGCCTCTGACTTCCCATCGCTTTCCACGATAGTTACAGAACCAAGATCACCACTATTGGGAGTGTGATATCTTATCCTGCTTATGTTTCCATACCTGTCACATTCAAGCCACACTTCATCTGTCCGTGTTCCCTGCCATACTGTAATCCCCATATGCAGCGAGCTAACCGAGTTATAAGCCTCTATCGTATCCTGCAGGGCGTATGCGGTGGGAACTATAGTACTATTTGTGTATAAAAATATCCCCGCTGCAATTATTATCACCGCGGCGGCGGCTAATTTTGGTATTCTACTATTCATAATGGTTCTCCATATATTCGGCTCTTGTTGAACCGATTTAGTCTTTTCCGATTTTGTCAGTGCCCTGGAAATATCATTGTGGACTCTTTTGTCCAAGTCGGGACTGGCTTTTAATTTCAATTTCTTAATCAATTCATTTATGTTATCTGCCGGTCTCATTTTTTCACCTCGCCATTTAACATTGACCGCAGTTTATCCAACGCATACCGGTACCGGCCTTGTACAGTGTTAATTGAGACGTTCTGCTGTCTGGCGATCGCCTTAAACTTCATTCCGTTGTAAGTGTGCAGGAGCAAAACTTCTCGCTGCTCATACGGAAGCTGCCCAAGGGCCCAGCTTAACTGACGCAATTCTTCGCCGAATATCGCGCGAAATTCCGGGTTGTTTGAATCCATCTGGGCCGGGCTTGCTTCATCCAACGCAATACCTCGGTGTGTTCGCCTTGCCTTGTTTTTGTTCCGTGCGTTATTGGCGACGCAAGTTGCTAAGTAGCCTTTAAGGGTCCCGGTGAGTCGAAACTTCCGGGAGGATTCGATAAAAGACGCAAAAACATCGTGCACTACATCTTCGGCGGAACTTACATCATTTAAGAGAGCTGCCGCTAACGTTACCAAATCATCTTTGTACTTTTCATAAATGCCCCGCAGGACATTGCGGTTGCCGCGATTAAACTTCCATATGAGCAGCTTGTCTTCTAACATTAAAAAGTTATTTCCTACATTTAGTACAATCGATTGTCATTTATATAACAACTATGCTTACCGTTTTAGTATAAAGAATATAAACTTTTTTTGCCATTTTTATCCCTGTTTCGCCAAAAACGGGGTGCATCAGCCGTTTGCAGATTGATTGTGATAGCTCGATTGATGAATGTCATTGAGAGGAGCGGAGCGACGTGACAATCTAAAAAAACAGATAGCTGTCTTCGAATGAAAGGTTCAAATATTAGTTTCAATAGGACGTAGTGTCAAAACAGCTTATACGTAAAGCGCGTACGCGCTTTACGTATGACAATTATGAATTTCCAAAAAGCTAAATTCAAAACAAGATCCCTCCCATTCGACCCATCGACCCATCGATCCATTCGAAGGAGTTTACCCTGAGCGTAGGCGAACGGCTCAGAGCAGGCTCTGCTCAGAGCTACAGCTAATTCAGAGCAGGCTCTTACGCTCGGGATGATGGTCAAAAACCGTCATTTTTTTCTTGAAATACCTTTGGAGTAGTTGCCGTTGGCGATAATTGTCGATTTATGAAGCTACGTCTGCCTCTCTAATATTAAATATTATTAGAGAGCTCTTTGGAAAATAAAGAGTGCCACCTATGAATGGGTAGGAGCTGAGTGATTAGAGATTAGGGGTTCCCGTTACCCGCTTTCGGGCCTGTTGCCAAAGTTCAAAATGAACGTTTTGAGATTGCCACGCAATTCTTTGAATCGCTCGCAATGACCTGAAAACGCACTTCGCGTCATTGCGAGGAATGTAATCAAGAAGCAATCTCGACTTTTTCAAAAGACCCTTTTGCGGGAATGAATCTTCGGGAGATTTTGCTTGACGTGGAAGTAGTTGATTTGGTATAAATAAATCTGACTAAGTTTGTGGATTTTGGTCTTCAAAACGGGCAAAATCCTTGTTGTTATCCGAATAGAGGAGTGGTTATTGTGTATTATGCAAGGCACAGAGCTGGGACGGGTTTTGTGCGCTTGGCAAGTGAGGATTATTACATCCCAGTTTACAACATATTTTTATTTTTTTAATCCCGCCCTTATAAGACGGGACGGAGAGAAGGAGGACTATTATGTCTAAAAAATTGATTTGTCTGGTTTCTTTTGTTTTGGTACTGGCTCTGGCCGGTACAAATGTCGTCTTTGGCAGCATGGTCGTAGAGGTCGGAATCAGAAGCGGTAATGATTCTGTTGAAGACCAGCTTGGAAGAGGTATGTATACGACCAGCAGCGACCTGGAGTTTCCAAATGATGGCGGTTTGCAGGTAATAGGTCTGCGCTTCATGGATGTCGAAGTTCCTCGGGGCGCCAACATCCTTGAAGCGTATATTGTGTTCACAGTGGATGAGTCATCCGGTTCTGAAGAGATGAATCTTGTCATCGACGGTGAACTGAGTCCCGATGCTCCTGCGTTTGCAAGCAGTGATTATAATGTAAGCGAAAGGGCCAGAACGGCAGCGAAGGCGCTGTGGCAACCGGAGCCTTGGCCAACGACAGGTCAAAAACATCAGACCTCGGATATCTCTGCTGTCATTAGTGAGATAGTCAACCAGGACGGCTGGGCCAGCGGTAATGCCATGGCAATAATAATTAGCGACGACCCCGACAATCCGTCTAAAGGCAATAGAGTTGCCGTGTCCGGAACAGGAGCCACTACGATGCTGCATATAGAATTTACGAGTAAACGAGCTATAGGCCCCAGCCCAGCCAATGGTGTCTATATTGATGATACATGGGTGAGCCTTATCTGGGTGCCGGGGGAGACTGCTGTCTCGCACGATGTGTACTTGGGCGAGAATTTTGCCGATGTGGAGGCAGGGACAGGCGACACATTCCAGGGCAACCAGACCTTAACGGAATATACTCTTGGCTTTCCCGGATTTCCTTATCCGGACGGCCTTGTTCCGGGCACTACTTACTACTGGCGAATTGATGAGGTTGAGGCCGACGGGGCTACAAAACACAAAGGCTTTGTGTGGAGCTTTACTGTTCCACCCAGGACCGCCTATTTTCCCGATCCGGCTGATGGTGCCGAGCAGGTAGATACGGATGTGCGGCTTAGCTGGACGGAAGGTTTCGGCTCGAAATTGCACTATGTATACTTCGGTGACAATTTTGACGAGGTGAACAATGCCGCCGGCGGACTCCCACATGGGGATGCGACCTATACACCCGGCACACTTAAATTGGCTGAGACTTATTACTGGCGGATCGATGAGTTCGATGCCATCGAACTCAGGGAGCCGTTGGGAGCCCGGACCCCGCTAATGGCGCTGTGGATATAACGCAGACACCGATTCTTACCTGGACGCCGGGAGTCTATGCCGCTTCGCATCAGGTCTACTTCGGCAACGACCAATCGGCCGTACGCAATGCCGATACCGGTTCGCCGGAGTATAAAGGCACAGGAGACCTTGGTTCTGAGAGTTATGAACCCGAAAAACTTGAGTGGAATACCACCTACTATTGGCGTATTGACGAGGCCAATAACACCAATCCCGACAGTCCGTGGACGGGTAATGTATGGAGCTTTACGACGGCTAACTTCCTTATCGTGGACGACTTTGAATCTTACAATGACCTTGACCCCGCCGACCCCGAGAGCAACAGGATATTTA
>SMTZ1_10002065_pt1 | contig 21266 bp, 17 predicted proteins | sample DeeMarSWOR136_30_FD_25667 | JGI IMG/M metagenome (IMG submission 25667) | reverse complement strand
TGAGCCTGGACCAGGCATCGCCCCAGTCGTATCTTAAGGTCAAGTAGAACCTCTTGAGGAAGTTCATTCGGAAACCCAGGTTTAATAGAATCATCTTATCCCCTATCAACTCCTCTGAATAAAGGCCAAAGAAGTTTCCCTTACCCCCCAGCGTGAACTTCTCTGACAGAGGAAGTCCCTTGTCTGACATGCCGAACGCTATTTTGGGGTGAAAATTAAATCTTTTGCCCAGAGGAAAGTAAGACTCGATCGAGGTGCCTGCTTTTTTGTAGACCACCTCTCCTCCTAAAACGTCACTCGCTAATTCAAGGTAAAAGAGATGATACTTGCCGTAGTCCGGAAAGGGGATTTTGTTGAAGGTATCCACCAGAGACTTGAAAGTCAGACTCCTGATGTGGGTTTCCCGCCACTTGTGATCGATATTATGCTTCAGATAGACCTTCTCCATTCTTCCCTCGATGGAGAGTGTTCCCAATCTGGAGATATGCTGACCTAAAGAGAAGGTCACCCCGGTTCTTTTTTGATTAAAGGTTCTTGATTTTTTGTGCTGCTCATAGAGGTATCTTTTATCCCGGGTATGGTACAGTTTGAGCTTATAGGTAAGGTAGGTCTTAAAGATACGATCAGCCTTGAAATTCAGACTGTAAATCTGCTTTCTATCACCATACTGCAGGTGAGTATATATCTCATTCCCTATTCCGAAAACGTTCTCGTCCACCACCTCTGCAAAACCCTCAGTATGGTATTCATCATTCCAGTGTGCACCTACTCTTATGAAACCGAATTTCTTCTCCTTCACTTTTATCTGCAAAACGTTCCCAGGGGAAGCTGAATAAAGATTAATAACCACCGTCTCGAAAAATCCGGTATTGTAAATATTGGAAAGGCCTCTGTTCACCTGTTTCTGGTGAAACGGTCTGCCTTCTTTCTGGGGGAAGTTCCGCCGAATTATCCAGTCCCTGGTGCGGTCATTCCCCTTGATCTCGATTTTTTTGATTATCCCCTCATCCAGTTTTACATTAAGTTCACCTTTCAGAGAGTCGTAATCGATCTCTTCAATGTCTGCTAAGGAATAGTTTTTGTCATGATATAGTCTAAGAATCGACTTTAGATCCTGGCTAAGAATTTCGTGATTAACAGTCTGTCCCGGCTCAAGCGAGATTTTAGCCGCAAGAAGAGAATCTGTGAAAAGGGTGTTGTTTGAAAATTTAATCTCATTGACTCTTGGATTTTCCTTTACCTGGTAGGTCAGGGTATTGAGATCGCTTCCGGGTGTAAGCCCAGCACAAACCTCAGAGAAATGACCGGTTGAAAAGAGTTTCTCCAGATCTTCTTCGATCTGGGCATAGGAAAGCTGAACCGGTAATTTATAGCTGATTACACCCTCAAGATAGCCTTTTGAAATATTTTCATTACCGGAAAACTCTATTTTCTCAATCGGGTATATTCTGTCTTTTCCTGGTGCTTTTTCTGTTTGTATCAGTCTTTTTATCTGTAAGATTTGCCTTTGAGCGATATCTTCTCCGATAGAGATCAGTTCAGGGATATGAGAAAAATCCATGGCAGAGAATTGGCTCAGGTCCGGAGAGACAACCGCATCGGCTGAGTTTAGTTGTTCTCTCTTTTTGCTCAAAGACATTATGGTGGTGGCCTGGTCAGCGATATCCAGAGGCGTCTGGATTTTATCCTTGGGCGAAAGGTCAGCCGAGGTATTAACTGCGATAACCACCTCAGCACCCATCTCCCGGACTACTTCAACCGGAATAGGATCAACCAACCCACCATCCATCAGAAGCATCTCCCCTTTTTCAACCGGGGTAAAAGCCAGCGGGAATGCCATGGTGGCTCTCAATGCCTCAGCCAGATCACCCGATCCCAAGACTACCTCCTTACCGCTTACAAGATCTGTGGTCACCGACCTGAAGGGAATCTTCAATCTATCAAAATCAGAACGAGCCAGGAAATTTGCACTCATGGTAAGATTGGTCAACATCCTGGATATCTTCTGTCCTGAAGTCAAAGCCTGAGGGATATAGGGTTTGATGCCATCGAAGCGGACTTTGAATATAGATCTCTCACGTGCCTCTCTTTGACTGAGAAGAAGGGACAGCCGGGGAGGGGTATCGCTTAACATATCCATCCAGTCTGTGTTCAAAGCTAAATCCTCCAGTTCCTGAGCTGCGTAACCGCAGGCATAAAGCCCTCCAATTATCCCTCCCATGCTGGTTCCGGCAATATAATCTATGGGAATATTCTCTTTTTCCAGAACCTTGAGTATGCCTATCTGGGTAAAGCCCCGAGCCCCGCCACCGGATAAAGCCAAGCCCACCTTTTTCCTTTCGATTTTCTGGGGCATAGGCAAAAGGTATTCCCGAGCTTTTTGATAATCAAATTGGCGACAAATAGTTATCTTTTCCGGCTGAGCCTGAAGTGTAATAGGAAAAATTAAAACCAGCCCCAGAAAAACCAGTAATTTTTGCCTTAAAAAAGTCATTGAACTGTTAAATTAAAAACCTTATTATATTTAACGCTTTTGGTTTTGTAACGCAAGAGTAATATCTCTAAATGGAAAAAAACTTGACCATCATGCTCTCCAAAGAAAAGCTAAAGCAGATCATCCAGCTTGAGACAAAAAAGGGGAGGAAACAACAAAACAAATTTCTAATCGAGGGGACAAGATCATGCGAGGAAGCGGTCAAATCAGCCTGGGAAATCGAATCCTTGTTTTATACGGTAAAAGCAGAGGAGAATCTCAGAATAAAACAGATTTTGAAGAATGCAGAGAAAAGGGGAATAGAACTTATTCAAACAAAGCGGAATATCTTAGAAAAGATTTCGGATACGGTTACTTCTCAGGGGATAGCAGGAGTGGTCAAAATAAAGGATTTCACATCTGATACACTTTTCAAAAGAAGGCCCGAATTTCTATTAGCTTTAGATTCAATAAAAGACCCTGGCAACATGGGAACTCTGATCCGCACAGCAGATGCATTCGGAGTAGATGGGATTATTCTTTCTGAAGATTGTGTAGATCTCTTCAATCCCAAGGTAGTGCGCTCAACCATGGGCTCGATATTTCATCTTCCCATTCTAAAAGATATAGATTTATCTGATTTTCTTTCGAATTTGAAAAACAATGAATTTGAAATAGTCATCACAGAATTAGAAAAAGGTGAGGCATTAAATAGATTGGATATAACAAAAAAAATCTGTTTGGTTATTGGAAGTGAACCTGAAGGCGTTAGTAAAAACTTAATCCAATTAGCAGATCATCTGGTCAAAATTCCCATCCCGGGCAAGGCTGAGTCCTTGAACGTGGCAGTAGCGTGCGGGATTCTGCTTTACGAAATGACTGAAAAAAGAAAAGAATAAACATAATCGAAACTCTATCGTAATATGGATTAAAATGATTAGGAAAGAGAGTACAAAAAAAGAAAGGATAAACAAGATGAAATCAGACCGCACTTCTGCAAAAACTTACAGAACTTCTTTTTTTCTTTTACTGATTGCAGCTTTCTTTGTGCTTAGCCAGCCAGCGGTCGCTCAAACCAATTTCCAAGGTGGACTGAACTTTATAGCTGGTTTTCCGCAAGGTGAGTTCAAAGACAATCTGGATGAAAATGGATATGGCCTCACCGGAGAATTTCTCTATTCACCATCAATCAGTCCCTTAGGCATCGGAGTCTCCCTGGGATTTATGAATTATGGCGAGGAGAGTCGTCGGGAATCATTCAGCGGAACCATACGGGAGGTGGAAGTGGAGGTAAAAACCACCAACAACATCGTGTTAGGACACCTGCTTTTGCGAGCTCAGGTTAAGCAGGGACCTATCTGCCCTTATGCGGAGGGGTTGGTGGGATTCAACTACCTTTTCACTGAGACCAAAATCGAGGATATAGACGACGGTGACGAAATAGCCAGCTCCACCAATCTGGATGACGGGGTTTTCAGTTATGGTGCCGGCGGTGGGGTAATGCTGAGACTGTATACTGGAAAGGTCAAAAAAACCAAAACCTTGTCAATTCTGCTTAACCTTGGCGTGCGGTATATTGTGGGTGGTGAGGCTGAATACCTGAAAGAGGGCTCCATCGAAACCGTGAATGATAAAGTCGTTTTCGATAAAATAAAGTCTAAAACAGATTTGCTAACCGCACGATTTGGGGTCGCGGTCGAATTCTAAGTCTGTTTTCGTAAATTCATTTTTTCAAGTTTTTCGAAAATTCTGAGATTTACCTGTCAGGAAATCTGAACTCCTGCAATTCCTGATCTGAGGAGTCCCACATTAGGTATCGATATCACTACATCCAAATATCCAGCATAGACTTATCGCCAATCGCTCAACGAGGTCAGATCAGTTTGTTTTTTTATTTTAAATTATGGTTGACTTTTGATGCGCCTTAAGATAAATTTCACTTAGAAATAGATTGAAGTATAACTAAGTGGCGAATTATGCTGGCTAAGGTATTATCCTCGGCAGTCCTGGGGATTGACGCTTATATCGTTGAGGTGGAGACTGACCTTTTCCCCCAGCTACCCTCCTTTGCTATTGTCGGTCTTCCGGACAATGCCGTAAAGGAGAGCAAGGAAAGGGTTCAGTCAGCAATTAAAAACTCTGGATTTTACTTTCCATCAAAAAAGATCACCATAAACTTAGCTCCAGCTGATATTAAAAAAGAAGGCTCGGCTTTTGATCTCCCCATTGCTATTGGAGTTTTGGCAGCAACCGGTCAGATCCATCAGGAGATTTTTAATGATTATATAATGTTAGGGGAGCTTTCCCTGGATGGTTCATTAAGACCAATTAAAGGCGCTTTGCCCATGGCATTATCTGCAATGAAGAACAATTTAAAAGGGATGCTCCTTCCCAAAGAGAACGCCAAAGAGGCTGCCATGGCTGAGGAACTGAACATCTATCCTGTGGATAATCTGGAACAGGCAGTTGAGTTTCTACAGAATAGCGATTCTATCGCACCGTTCAAGGTCAACATAAAAGAGGTATTTGAAAACTCGCTGGCTTATACTGTCGATTTCTCAGATGTCAAAGGACAGGAGCATACCAAACGGGCACTGGAAGTAGCAGCAGCAGGCGGCCATAACATAATCCTGATCGGCCCTCCGGGTTCAGGCAAAACCATGTTAGCTCGCAGATTGCCTACCATCCTGCCCAATCTCACTCTTGAGGAATCATTGGAAACGACCAAGATCCATTCAGTAGCAGGAAGACTGCCGCCCGACACTGCATTAATTGCCACCCGGCCATTCAGATCACCTCATCATACCATATCAGATGCAGGATTAATCGGTGGTGGAAGGATACCCAAACCAGGTGAGGTAAGTTTAGCCCATCACGGAGTTTTGTTTTTAGACGAGATGCCCGAATTTCACAAGGACGTTTTAGAAGTTCTGCGCCAGCCCATGGAGGACGGCTGGGTGACCATATCCCGGGCATCAATGTCATTGACCTATCCCGCCAAGTTCATGTTAGCCGGAGCATTAAATCCCTGCCCCTGCGGATTTCACGGCGATCCGTCCCACGAGTGTAACTGCACCCCTTTACAGATACAGAGATATCTGGGAAGAATATCCGGACCCCTTTTAGACCGGATCGACATACATATCGAAGTCCCAGCAGTCAAATTCAAAGAGTTGGCTGGCCAACCGACAGGCGAGAAATCACACGAGATACGAAAGAGAGTGAATCAGGGGAGAGAAGTTCAATTAGAAAGATTCAAAGGAGAGAGAAGTATTTTCTGCAACGCTCATATGGAGTCCAAGGATTTGAGAAAGTATTGTCCCATAGACGACCATTCCAAGGAGCTTTTGAGGAGTGCCATGTCCCAGTTAGGCTTGTCTGCCCGGGCATTCGACCGCATCCTCAAAGTCTCCCGCACCATAGCAGACTTAGACGAACAACCAAACATCTTGCCCCAGCACATCTCCGAGGCAATACAATACAGGAGTCTGGATAGAAATTTATGGATGTAGCAATTAACCATAACAAACTCGTAGACCCACGTTGCCCTCAACGTGGGTCAAATAAACCCGCCTTGACGGCAAGGCGGGACTACTTAAAAGGGGAGATATGGTTTATTTACGAAGGTACAGAGTAAAAAATATACCATTCTTTATTACCACTTCCACATATAGAGGCCAGAAATTCTTCCTTAATAAGGAATGGTGCGAGGTGGTAATAGACTATATTTATAGAGCTAAAGAGAAAATGCTTAAATATCTTTTAGCTTTTACGTTAATGCCTGATCATCTACATCTATTGATAATCCCAAAAGATGAATCTACGATTTCCGACATCATGCTATTCCTGAAGAAGGGTAGTTCCAGAGTCATTCATATCAAAGAAAACACTACCGGTCATCTCTGGGCGAAGAGGTTCTTTGATAGAGGCATTCGATCGGAGAAGAAACTAATCGAAACCGTCGAATACATTCATAATAATCCTGTTAAGGCTGAATTGGTAAAAAAGCCCCAAGACTATTCGTATTCATCTGCGAGTCCAAGATGGGAAACAGACTTAGAAAGATATTTTGATTTGCGATATACTGTATTGAAATGAGTGTCCCACCTTGGGGCAAGGTGGGACTACAGAGAAAATAATAAACCAAATCTGTAGACCCATGTTACCCTCAACATGGGTCAATTGAACCCGCCTTGAGGGCAAGGCGGGACTACCAACTTACTTAAAAACGTATACAGTTATTCTGGCCTATTATTACTTAATTTGTAACATCTTCCTGGTCTGGCTTAGGTCGCCTGCTTGGAGCCGATATATGTAGATCCCGCTGGTAACACTGTTGCCCTGGCTGTCTTTGCCATCCCAAAAAGCTTTGTTTGGTCCTCTTCTTTGATATTCATCAACAAGGATTCTCACCTTTTGCCCCAGGATGTTATAGACTGTTAAGGTGACGTGACAATCAGCTGGAAGAGCATATTCTATGTTGCACGTAGAATTGAAGGGATTGGGGTAGTTTTGTTGTAAAACGAAATTTTGCGGAAGAACTGAATTGCTGTCATCATCAGTAATATCATCGCAGGTCCCGACAACAAGCGTGAGGTGCTGGATATCTGTCAAGGGTGGTATGCTGCTGTCCGTAACCCGAACCGTGAAATGTGCCGTATCCGGGCTTGTCGCTTGACCGGAGATGACACCGGTCTGCCTTTCGAGCGTAATGCCATCCGGAAGGCTTCCAGCAGTCAGATCCCAGGAGAAGGGTGGGATTCCGCCTACTGCCTCAATAGCCTTGTTATAGTAATGTCCCAGGCACGCTTCAGGAATTGTCAAGGTCGTGATTTCGACAACAGGCTCTGACTCTTCTCTAACTACAACCCGGATGTCAAAATTGTGGGCTTCGGGATCAAAATCGTCGAAGAGAATCCACTCGCCGTTGCGCATCAGGCTGCTGCGCATGGGCAGAGTGTCTACCCGCACGCCGGAGTGCATGTCCACACGCTCTCCCGGCTGCAGGTTTACAACTGTGAGCCCTACATGAAAATCCTCTCCTTCAGAGAACTCCAGTTTCAGTTGGGACACATCCACCCAGGTCCAGCGGCCTATGTTGGCCGGATCCAACTGGACATCAATTGAATCTATTTTATCTTTTGGAAACGTCCCGTCACTGTTCCAGAAATAGATTCGACAGGTCGGTGCTCCGCTCCATGGATTAGCCAGCATCAGAACTGCTGACAACGAACAAGACTTGTCGGCAGTGAATCGGGTATTGAAGAGATCCATGCTGTTATCGTTGGGAAGGCAGACGCTGGACCCTCCCCACTCGTTGTCATATTGAATCATCCGGAAGTTTGATTCTTTCTGTATTCTCAATGTGGGATCGCCCAATAGCGTCAATCCGTAATAGTAACATTCTTCCCACCTCCAAAAACCGCCTGCTGCCTGAGCCAAAAACCAGTCAAGATATGCCTGGCCAATCGACTTTTGATAGCCCAGGGACGGGTAAAAATCGTGAATGTATATCATGGCTCCCAAAGTTGTGTTTCCAATAGCAGCCAGGCCGTAACTCAGACTGAAAATATACCATCCGCCCATGTAATCGGTCGTGGTATACCTGGCATTGGAGCAAGCACACAGTATGTAGAAATACGCTTTTGGGTCGATGGCGGGTATTTCCCAGCTTTCGGTATAGCTCCATTGGCCTGCAGGATTGGTAAAGCCGTGGCTAATTGGGTTGGAATGAGCCCACAATTGAATTAATTCGTAAGGCTGGGTTAGAGTGTTTTCGTAGTGGGTATCCCAGGTTGTCCAGGGATCATCTATGGCCGTACATCCCCCGATGAATTCAGACTGGAGGAGATTCAAATGATAGGTCAGGAAAACACATTCGTCATCGAGATAGGCCAGCCCCCGATGCGCCAATGGCGCCAGATTGCACCGGAATAGATGGTTTTTGCGAAAGTAATTCTGTAGCAATTCAATTTCGGTGGAACCACCTAGGGTCAGCGGTGAAGCGGTTAACCGTCCGATCCAGATCTCAGGAGCCCGATCGCCGATATGAAGATCGTACAGACCATCAGCATCCGTGTCCTGAAACACACCGTTCATATCCATATAGAAGAAATCACAGGGGAATTCAAGGTGAAAAGGATAAGGCGGATCATAACAACCGTCAGTCTCGTACCAGGCAATTGGCAGGTCACCGACAAACAGAGCGCCATCCAACCCTTCTGCGTACAGACCCTGCAGTAGATCGCGCAGTTCTTCCGGGGTGCCGCCAGATAGGGTATAGATATCAACGCTGAAGCCCTCACCGGACAGGTCAAGCGCATGAAGTTTTAGACTGGTCTGTAGAGGTTGCCACATGTCTGCATTCACCATGACCGCTACCCGGGAACTGCTCTGAACGGAGACCAGCGGATATTCAGAGTGCACATGCTCGTATTGAATCGGCTCGGGAACAGCTCGGCCGGCTTTCCATTCATTGTAGGTATAAGGGTATCCTGGGTCGCGGTCAATCCACCGAATCAGATCACGGTCACCTGGTCTGAAAACATCGAAAGCACGAGATGATCCAGCAGAGTTGTCAGTATTTGAAACGGGAATATTATTCTCAGTGCTCAGTATGCTTCCAGCTGTGATATTCAGCCAGAGCAATATCTGTATGATAAGAATCACCCTAAGCACCAAAACTCCTCCTGCTATCCGGGACGCAGGGGAAAAACCAAACAAGGCCCCGTGATTGAACTTTACGAGATTTACCCTTTAAGGGTTCCAAAAACACATTTTTATCCCTATCAATAACCAAATAATAGGAAAATCCGTAGACCCACGTTGCCCTCAACGTGGGTCAAACAAACCCGCCTTGAAGGCAAGGCAGGACTACTGAGCCATTTTTCGGTTTCAGTTTGAGCAAATCTGCTTGTACGCAGTTCACTCCTCCTGCGCTCCGGGCTTGGATAGCGCCATGTTTTTCATAGTTCCTTGACCCATGCCTTCAAAAGGTCATATTCCGTGAACCCGACTGACGAATATAGAGCGTGAGTCGCCTGATTCCACGAGCCAACGAACGCCAGCGTTGCTCCCAGTCGCTTTAGCCGGCGCAATCCCTCAGTCATTAATGCTTTAGCCAGACCGCGACGCTGATGTTTGGGTGCCGTGCCCACCGGCTCGAATGCGCCGGTATAATTTACGTCGTCAAACCAGATCGTGCAGAATGCAGCAAGTTCACCACCTGAGGAAACAGCTACCAAATCCAGATCACGACGGTAAAGCGGGCAGCGTTGAATATTGTGATACCATTGCCAGCCTTGATATGTATCATCGGATTCATCCGGATGGAAGGCCTGCCACGAGATTAAGCTGCGCGCTGGAAGTTCCTCCGCACTCCCAAGAGACCTCACAGTGTAACCTTCTGCAACTGGTACTTCAGCGATAGGCATCGACATATCTCGGCGTCGTTGATAATCACCTTGAGCGCTTTCTGCGTAATTTCGCTTTGATACCATATCCTGCCGAAGATGGTCATGTTCCAGAACCCATACTCGTATCGTCTTCCTGCCGTTTTGGGTCACCCTGAACAAATTCTCCTCAGCCACTGCCAGCATCTCCTCCTCCAGCTGCGGAGTACGGTAAGCCGGATGAACCTGGAGAAATACACTGCCCGGGCCTTCCCGATTAAGCACGGCTGTTATCTGTCCATCGGATTTTTCCCAGATAAATAAGTCCGTTTCCAGTTTGCCATGTCCCAGGTTTTCGATCCCATGCCAGCGCCAGTAGTCGAAACGGTAAGTCTGCCAGCAGAGTTCTCGACGGTTATTGGCCCGAAAAACTTCTCGCAAGAATTCACGTATTCGCCAGTAATCTTCTTCAGTCTGATATCTTCTCATTGTCAGTTTCATAATATATCACCTTATCATTAATGTCCAGTTTATGCCTGGCTCAGATGATTAAGAGCGAGTCTTATTAAATCCCATGACAAGATGGAGTGCTGGCAGTGTCAACTTACATTTCTTTTGCAGTGTCTTTGTCGCTGGCGTTGGAAAAGTGCATCTGCACAATTACCCAGCGACCATCGCGCTTCTCCAATACACCTGTCCAGCGGACGTCTTCCCAATTTGCAGGTTGACCTTTCCATTCATTGTAATCATCCAGACGGGCGTGATACCATGCCACATCTCCTGAGTGGGAAAGGTTTATTTGAAGGTTTTTGATCTTATAGCCAATGGCCTTGAAATCATCCTTCATGAAAAAACCTTCCGTCATGTCGACAAAGGCTTTATAACCGTGAATCGTGCCATCATCTCTGGGAGAATACCAGAACAGTTCCGGATCCTGAGCAAAACAACTGAAGACCAGTTGCTTATCCTTATTGGCCGCCCAGCCAATACTGTTGTGGATAATCCTGCTTATTTCTGCTTTTTCCTTTGCAATATCCTGTTTCTCGTTCATAATGTTACATCCTCATTTTACGATCACTCAAAGCTGACAAAAACCAGGAGTAATCGATTGGTCATGTGTTAAGACTTCTTTAAAATCCAAGATTTCATTTTTTTTACGCAAAAGTCTGTAAAAAGTTACTCTTTGTTAGATCAATACCCTTTAGTCACTTGTTTTCATTAGTTACATTTTTGGATTTTTTCGAACGTTTATTCCGCGTCTAACCTGCATAATTGAAACTTAAATCCAATCATAACGTAAGTTGATTCGATGTCAACCTGCTGATGAAGCTCAAAAGGTTTCAAATCAAATAATAAAAGACAGGAGTAAATAGATGAAGGTTTACGTTGTTTGCGATATCGAAGGGGTTGCTGGAGTGATCGATCCCCGACAGCAATGTAGCTTCGATGGGGATTACTACAATCAGGCAAGAAAACTTGCTACTCTTGAACTCAATGCCCTGGTGGAAGGTGCCCTGGAAGGAGGAGCCAAGGAGATAGTTGCCTGGGACAGCCACTGCCTGTTCCCCGGCTCCATAGATCCTGAACTCCTGCATACTGAATGTAAGCTGGTAATGGGAGCTGGCGATGGCGGGCCGGCCGGGCTGGACAGCTCCTATGACGCCCTGCTCCAGTGTGGGCTGCACGCAATGGCAAAAACTCCAAAAGCAATCATGACACATACAGAATGGGAGCTTAATGGTAAGCGAATTGGGGAGATCGGAATGAGCGCCCTGATCGCGGGTTATCATGGTGTACCATTTGTCTTTATCAGCGGGGATCGGGCTGCTGCAGATGAAGCCCGGGATTTGGTGCCCGATGTGGAGGTAGCAGTAGTAAAAGAGGCCTTGATATCCAAGGTAACAGGACTACCCCAGGTTCCTGCCATATCATTAAGCCCGGGCAAAGCTCATCAGGTAATCCGAGAAGGAGCCAGAAAAGCTATGGGCAAGATTAAACAGATTCAGCCCTTACGGTTTGAACCTCCATATAGATTAAGGTGGCAGTTTGAGAAATCCAGGTTCGCAGACGATTTGTTGGCTGCCCGCCCGGAAGCAATCCGTATCGATCCGGTAACCCTTGAATTCAAAACAGACGACTTCCTTAAATTGCCATTATAACCTTCGTATCATTCCGCTATCAGCCTTAAATGTCTATAGGATAATAGCAGGGAATAATCAGACCTCATACATGCGGAGAGATTATCGAAAACTGCCGATAATATAATGGTTCTGAAGGAGTTTAAAGCAAATTGACCAGTAAGGGTGTAACAAAAGACCCTTCGAATTCGTAACCTAAATATGAATCTGTGGCTTTCAATATTTCTTTTATTGATTGTTGTAATTACCTCAATTGTTCTTTTTTCCAGTATTTTTTTTCGTCTGGTCTTGGACGATAAAAGAAAAAGAGGTTCTTTGAACTGGTTATTTGGCAGCTTTTTCTGGGATTGGTCAGCTAAAAAGACCGGTTTTGATCTTTTCAATCAAAGAATCTGGAGCGGCACTTTAAAGAAAAAAGAGAAACCCAAAAAAGAGAAAAAAAAGAAAAAGAAACTAAACTATATCGCGCTTTGGCAGGAAAAGGATGTGATGGCTAAAACTGCAAAGATTGCTCTTTCGTCTGTGAGTGATCTTCTGAGGAAATCGAAGCTGGAAAAGTTGTTGCTGGACGCCAGGATCGCCACGCCTGATCCTGCGTTAACCGGCGTTATGTATGGAGGAATTTCAAGTATTAGCTTCCCCTTGCAAACCTTTGTGCGTAACGCTTCTATAAAAGTCTATCCTGACTTTGAAACAGATCTTCCCAAAGCCAAAGGGGAGATTTCTGTCAAAACTAAACTTCTTGATATCTTCTGGATTTTGATTCGTACACTTTTTCTTTTACCAAAAATAGCGATAATAAGATTAATAAGAAAACTAAAAAAAAGTAGGAGGTGAATAAAATGGAAAATCCCGCACAGCAGCTTATCAAATCGATCATGGACGAGCTTAAAGCCATTGCCAAAACCGAAACTATTATCGGAACTCCGATCACCATAAGGGATAAGACCATCATCCCGGTTTGTAAGATAACCTTGGGGTTCGGTGCCGGAGGAGGAGCAGGAGGAACCAAGGAAAAAAGTGAAGGTCTGGGCAGCGGCGGTGGAGGCGGAGCCTGTGTCTATCCGGCTGCTTTTATCGTAATTAAGGACGATCAAGTGTCGGTAATGGGAGTCAAACCCGGCAGGTGGGAGCATCTTTTGGAAGCCATTCCGGGAATTGTAGACAAATTCAGAGAGAAAAAGAAATCTAAAGAAGAAGAAAAAGAAGAGAAAACCGAATAAACATCACCCATCTCAAAATCCTGTTATGAATGTAAACCCATGTTGCCCCCAACATGGGTTTACTTTTAACCACTATAAGAGGCTTACGAGTTTGCCCTTGACACAGGACTAATACTGCAAGATATTATTTGAAAAAAGATAGATAAAATGGAAATAGTAACTTATCGGGAACTGGAGCCCAAGGATGATTTTATGGTCTTAATGGAGATGGGTTTTGGCTCCCCTGTGACTCCTGCCACTTTTGAAAAGAACATCAAAAGGGACCTTAGACTGAAAAACGGTCCGGTTGGATTTTGTGCAGTTGAAAACGGACGACTGGCTGGCTTTGTGGGCGTGTTGGATATTCCCACCAGGACAGTGAATGGAAAAGAAGAAATGGTGGGAGGAGTCTATGCCGTTGCCACCAATGCTGGTTTTGCGAGAAGAGGTATATGCAGAAGCTTGATGGACAGAGCGCATCAATATTTTAAGGAAAAGAAATATCCCTTCTCCTTTCTTACCACCACTCGGACAATTATTGCCTATGCTCTCTACAGGAAGATGGACTATGTTGAGGTGGAAAAGGTAAATCGGTTCCCGATGGCGTACAAAGTTTTGAGAAAAGACAGAAAAAAGAAGAAATCCAAGACGAAACTGAATTATGATAAAATCTATGATATCTACCTGAATTCCGTAAAGGGTAAAACCGGTTTTGTGATCAGACAAAAGGATTTCGGAGGTCTTTTCGCTCAGTGGGAGGACTTCGAAGAAAAGAAATCGGTTCAGGAGCAAAATGGATATGCTTTGACCCGCGAAGTGAGAAAAATCATTAAGATTCAGGAGCTGGTCAGCCTGGATGTTCCAACTTATGAAAAGCTGCTTGACCAGGTAGAATCTTCGGCCCCGGCTGGTCTTCTGGATCGATTGGTCACAGATGAAATGCTTCTGAAAATCTATAAAGCCAGGGGATATAATATCCAGGAAGAAAGTAACGCAGTGCTTATGGTCAAAAAACTGTGCAAACTGGAATTTCAGGATGCATATGGAGACGCATTTCACATAGGACTTTTGGACTATTTCTAATACAGGTCTCTCTAAAATGGCATAATATTGGCAAAAAAGGAGTTAATGATGGAAATTGTACCCTATCGAGAATTAGAGCACAATGATGAATTCATGATCTTGATGGAGCTGGCCTTCTGGTCTCCTTTATCCCCTACCAGGTTTGAAAAGCTTATGAACCTGGATCTGAGGCTAAGAAACGGCCCGGTGGGTTTCTGCGCTGTTGAGGACGGAAGATTCATTGCTTTTGTTGGCGTGATGGATATCCCCACCCGAACTATTAATGGGAATGAAGAGATGGTTGGAGGAATATATGACGTAGCGACTAATCCGGCTTTTACAAAAAAGGGAGTATGCAAAGCCCTGATGGAGAGAGCTCATCAATATTTTGAGGAAAAAAAATACCCCTTCTCTTTTCTCTTCACGAATCGCACAATAATCGCCTACCCTCTTTATCTGAAGATGGATTATGCTGAGGTGGAAAAATTCCATCGATTCCCCCTGGCTTACAAGGTTTTAAGAAAAGACAAAGCAGAAAAGAAACTTGGGACTAAACTAAAACCTGAGAAAATCTACGAGATCTACCACAAGTTTGTCAAGGGCAAAACTGGATTCGTGGGACGGCAAAAAGATTTCGTAAACCTTTTCACCCAGTGGAAGAGTTTCGATGCCAAGAAGTCAATTCAAGAGAAAAACGGATATGCCTTGCTTTTGGAGATGAGAGGTACGATCAAAATTCGCGAGCTCATCAACCTGGATGATCAAACTTATGAAAAGCTGCTAGACCAGGTGGAATCTTTGGCCCCGGCTGGCGTAGTCGATAGACTGGTAAACGATGAAAGGCTTCTTGGAATTTACAAAACCAGAGGATATAGCATTCAAAAAGGCGACCACCTTACATTCATGGCTAAGAAATTGGGTAATATCGAATTCGAGGAAGCATACGGAGACAATTTTCATTTAGGGGGCTTGGATTTGTTTTAGATTTATCTTTCTCAAACGAAATTTAGAAGAAAAGCAGATCCGATCTCACTAAGTGCCATTGCTAATCTTAAGTTAAACTGAAGTCTTAGGTCCCCCGCATATTGAGGGGGGCTTCACACTCAGTCATACTTTCACTTTTTCACAAAGCAAGTAGATTTTACTTGACATCTGTTCTTTTGGCTTTAAAATAATCTTTGTACATCAGGGTAAAACGTCTGAGAATAAAAACTTAAGTGTTGTCAATTGACCATAGGAAGGATTGCGCATGCTAAGGCTATCCGGTTCATCAGTGGTTAAGTTAGTTCCGGTTTTCTGTTTAATTTTCATTTTGGGGTGCAAAGAGGAGTCAGCCACCACATCTGAGGAACTAAAAGAACTTGAAGGTCTGTATGCGGGTGTGCCCAACCCCGCATCTGTCTATTGTCAGGAAGTGGGATATAAGACTGAACTAAGATCAGACTCCGCTGGAAACCAGTATGAAATGTGTATTTTCCCGGACGGCTCGGAATGCAGATCATGGGATTTTTTGAAAGGGAAATGCGGTCAGAAATTCAGCTTTTGCGAAAAAGAGGGTTTTAAAATCGAGAACAGATTCAAAGAAATGAACACCTGGAGCATGGAGTATGCGGTCTGCATTTTCCCGGATAAATCCGAATGCCTGGAATGGAAGTTCTTCAAAGGAAAGTGTGAAGGAAAATCGAAAGAATAATCTCTTTAAACGTAAAAAGGCTTTGAGAAAGGAGGCTTGGAGCAATGAAAACAAATGAGAGCGGGACCGACAGGGTGATAAGAATCATCGTCGGAATCATTCTTATCATAGTGGGATGGTTAGCTTTGGGCAACAACGCCTTAGGAGTGATACTGGATATTATCGGAATTATCCTGATTATCACTGGAATAACCGGTTTCTGCTTGCTCTACACTCTTTTTGGAATGAGCACCAAGAAAAAAGAACCAAGTGCCTGATTCTCTTTAATTCACAAGAAATTGACCAGAGCAGGTAAACCCACCTTCCCCCAAGGTGGGTTTATGTTTGGTCCCGATCAAGCACTTCCAAAAATTCGTCTTTGGCTGTAAAGCCATCTGAAAATCGATCTCTGATATAGATTTTTATTGCATTTTTTGTGTTGAATTATATCTTATATGTTTATTAAAATGAACGCTATAGAGCGAAATATCAAGAATGTGAAGGAGAATATCGCTAAAGCAGCGGAAAAAGCAGGGAAAAATCCAGAAGAGATAACATTGGTTGCAGTTTCAAAAACAGTTGAGCCCGAAAGAATTAGAGAAGCCTTAAGACACGGCATCGAGATAATCGGTGAAAATAGAATCCAGGAAGCAGAGGAGAAATTTAAAAAGATTCCGGAGAAATCCGAAAAACACCTGGTGGGACATCTGCAAACCAATAAAGCCAAAAAGGCAGTTGAACTCTTCGATATGATTCAATCCGTAGACAGCTTAAGATTGGCAGAAGAGATATCAAAAAGAGCTCGGCAAAAAAACAAAATAATGGATGTTCTGGTGGAAGTTAACACATCCGCAGAGTCGACCAAATATGGCTTGGAGCCAGATGGAGTAATGGATTTTATGAAACAGATCTCCAATCTGGAAGGTATTAAGGTCAAAGGTCTGATGACCATTGGGCTCTTCAGCTCAGATATGGAAAAAGTTCGCCCGTGCTTCATAAGGTTAAAAAAGATATTCGATGAACTTAAAGAAAAAGAGATCCCTGGAATTGAAATGAAATACCTATCTATGGGTATGACCCAGGACTATGAAGTGGCTATAGAGGAAGGGGCTAATATGGTAAGGATCGGAACCGCGATCTTCGGAAAAAGGGAATAAGTATTGGTCTAAATTCTGTAATCACAGCCGATAAGTAAAGGATAAATATGGAAGGATTAAAAGAAAAGATCAAAGAGACAAACGATTTTATTCGTAAAAAGACGACTTTGAAACCAGTGCTGGGAATCATTCTGGGTACTGGATTGGGGCAATTAGCCCAGAGCATTGAGATCGAAACCACAATCTCTTACGAAAAGCTGCCCCATTTTCCTGTCTCCACTGTGGAATCTCATGCGGGAAGGTTGATTTTCGGAACTCTTTCGGGCAAAAAAGTCGTGGCCATGCAGGGAAGATTCCATTATTACGAGGGTTATTCTATGCAGGAGATAACCTTTCCGGTTAGAGTGATGAAGGATCTGGGAATCCAAATACTTTTGGTTTCTAATGCCTGCGGTGGTCTGAACCCATTGTTCAAAGCTGGTGACATTATGGTCATAACTGACCATGTAAACCTTCAGGGCGATAATCCCCTGAGAGGTAAAAATGATGACTCATTGGGTCCCAGATTCCCGGATATGTATAATTGTTTTGATGAGGATTTAATTGCTTTGGCAGAGAAAACAGCATTGGATTTGGGAATAAAATTACAGAAAGGAGTATACGTGGCAGTTGCCGGGCCAAATCTGGAGACTGCGGCTGAATATCGTTTCTTAAGAGGAATCGGAGCTGATGTGGTGGGAATGTCAACCGTGCCCGAGGTCATTGTGGCAAGACACCAGGGAACCAAAGTTTTGGGCTTCTCTCTGGTGACTGATATGGGATTGCCCGATGCTCTAAAACCCACCAATTTAGACGAGATAATAGCTGTTGCCGAAGCTTCCGAGCCGGCTTTGAACCAGCTTATAACCAAAGTTGTGGAGAGAATAAAACTATAGAGGTGAATGGCTTGAAAAGATATGCGGAAATAAAGCAGGACTTCAACTACCCCCAGATGGAGAAGAAAATCTTATCCTTCTGGGAGGAAAACGACATTTTTCACAAAAGCCTGAAGATAAGAAAGGACTCACCTGAGTTCATCTTTTATGAGGGTCCTCCCACTGCCAATGGTAAGCCAGGGATTCATCCTGTTATCTCCAGAGCCATCAAGGATTTGATCTGCAGATATAAGACCATGAAAGGTTTTTTGGTCGATCGCAAGGCAGGATGGGATACCCACGGCCTTCCTGTGGAGATCGAGGTGGAAAAAGAGCTGAACCTGAAAAGTAAAGCTGATATCGAGAAATATGGAATTGCTGAGTTCAATGCCAAATGCAGGGAAAGCGTTTTCAGATATAAAAAGGAGTGGGATGAGGTGACTAAAAGGATCGGATACTGGCTCGATCTGGATCAGGCTTACATCACCTGCTCCAATGAATATATAGAATCGGTATGGTGGATCCTATCCCAGTACTGGAAAAAGGGATTGATCTATACCGGCTATAAGATTGTACCTTTTTGCCCCAGATGTGGCACCAGCCTTTCCAGCCACGAGGTAGCCCAGGGGTATGAGGAGGTGGAGGACCCCTCTGTTTCTGTCAAGATGAAACTTGTGGATGAAGAGAATACCTATTTTCTTGTCTGGACAACTACCCCCTGGACTTTGATCTCCAATGTGGCTCTGGCTGTGGGAAAGGAAATAACCTATGCCAAAGTTGAACATAAGGGTGAAAAGTTAATCTTGGCCAAGGATCTTTTGGAGAAGGTTCTCGAGGGTGAATATAAGATATTAGAGGAATTTGCCGGAGAGAAGTTGGAGAGGAAAAGATATGAGCCCCTTTACAGCTTCGTGGAAACAGAAAAGGGAAAAGCCTTCTATGTATGCTTAGCTGATTTTGTCTCCACTGAGGAAGGGAGCGGAATCGTTCACATCGCACCCGCATTTGGAGCTGATGATTACGAGCTATCCAGAGTATATGATCTTCCCGTAGTTCAACCAGTGGATACATCCGGCAAATTTACCCATGAGGTCACGCCCTGGAAAGGGATGTTCGTGAAGGATGCTGATCCTGAGATCACCCAGGATCTGAAAAACAGAGGTCTTCTGTATGACGAGGGAATGTACCTTCATACCTATCCCTTCTGCTGGAGATGTGAATCTCCTCTTATCTACTACGCCAGAAAATCCTGGTATATCAAGACCACAGCTTACAAGGATAAGCTTCTTAATAACAATAGCAAGATTAACTGGTATCCCCCGGAGATAGGAGCCAAAAGATTTGGTGAGTGGCTTGAGAATAATGTGGACTGGGCACTTTCCCGGGAGAGATACTGGGGAACTCCCCTTAATCTGTGGATCTGTGATAGCTGCGGAGAGATAAAAAGCATCTCCAGCATCGAGGAGTTAAAGAAACTTAGTAAGGATATGCCAAAGAATCTTGATTTGCACAAACCCATGATCGATGGTGCGAGTTTTCCCTGCTCCAAGTGTAAAGGAGAGATGCACAGAACCCCGGAGGTAATTGACTGCTGGTTTGATAGCGGTTCCATGCCCTACGCCCAGTGGCATTATCCATTCGAGGAGAAAAGCAAATTCAAGGAAAGATTTCCATCCGAGTTTATCTCTGAGGCGGTTGATCAAACCCGGGGTTGGTTCTATAGCCTTTTGGCCATTTCTGCATTTTTGTATGATCAGCCTTCATACAAGAACGTGATCGTGATTGAGTTGATCCAGGACAAAGAGGGTGCCAAGATGAGTAAGTCCAAGGGGAACGTTATCGATCCCTGGGAGGTTCTTGATGTCCAGGGAGCAGATGCCTTGAGGTGGTACCTGGTCTCTGTAAGCCACCCCTGGTTGCCCACGCGGGTTTCAAAGGAGGCAATTACGGAAGTTGGTCGAAAACTTCTTAGTACCTTGCGGAACACATATTCGTTTTTTGCACTCTACGCAAATATCGATAATTTCGATCCCAATAAATTCAAATCTGATCCTAAAACAAGACCTTTGATCGATAGATGGCTTCTCTCCAGATTGAACCAACTGGTTAAAAACGCAAACCATCTTCTGGACAGGTATGACATAACGAGGGCCGCCAGGATGATAGCTGAGGAGCTTTATCAGGAGTTGGCGGCTAAGGTTGATAAGGATTCCCCGGCGAGTGTTCATCTCACGCTTTTCCCTGCTGCGGATGAAAATTTGATAGATCAGTCCCTGGAAGAGAAAATGGAAATCCTTATGAGATTGGTCTCCCTGGGCCGAGCTGCCAGAAATAAGGCAGGCATTAAAGTAAGGCAACCAGTGGAAAAGATGCTGGTCTCAGTTCCCCAGAAAAAACTAAAGGATGAGCTAAAATCTATGTTTTACGTGGTTGAAGAGGAAATAAACGTTAAGTCGATTGATTTCGCTCCAGATGAACTCTCCTTGACAGTTAAGAGTGCTAAGCCTAATTTCCACCTTCTGGGACCGAAATTCGGAAAAGATGCAGCCAAGATCGCCGAAAGGATCAAAAGGTTAAGTGATGAGGAGTTGAACAATCTGAGGAAAGATGGCAAAATCTCACTCAAGTTTCAGGATAGAAGTGTCGAGATAAATTCGGATGAGGTCCAGATAGAAGAAAAAGATAAGGAAGGCTTTGCTGTGGAATCGGAAAATGAATACAGGGTAGCTTTGAGTACTGAGTTAACAGAATCCTTGAAGGACGAGGGTTTTGCCCGGGAGCTGGTGAACAAAATCCAAAATATGCGAAAAGCAGCAGGCTTTGAGGTAATGGATCGAATTAAGGTTGACATCCAAAGCACCAATCGCTTATATAAGGCACTGGATGCCTTTGAGGAATATATCAAAAAGGAGACCTTAGCTGATGTAATTACAAGATCAGGAGCTGCCGGGGAATTCTCTGAGGAACTGGATATCAACGGCGAGAAAGCTAAGATTTCCGTTAAAAGGACATAACCCGGGAGAAACCCATGAAGAAAAAAGACATGGAAAAGTATGAGAAGTTACTGCTGGCTAAAAGAGCCAAACTTATCCAGGAGCTGGGTCTTCTCAAGAAAAATGCGATGTTGACTACTGCCAAGGAATCATCAGGCGATCTTTCCTCTTATTCCTATCATATGGCTGATCGGGGAACAGATGCCATGGAGAGGGAAAAGGCATTTCTATTTGCTTCCAAGGACGGCAGGCTTTTGTATCACATTGATGAAGCTCTGCGCAGAATAAAGGATAAAACCTACGGCAAATGCCTGCAGTGCGGAA
>SMTZ1_10003078_pt1 | contig 21267 bp, 20 predicted proteins | sample DeeMarSWOR136_30_FD_25667 | JGI IMG/M metagenome (IMG submission 25667) | reverse complement strand
ACACCGAACAGGCAAAATGGTTCCAATATATGAAAAAAGGATATGAATATCTGCATACCAAAAAAGATGGGTCGTTTGTACTTTCTAATCGTGGCACCATGACGCCGATGGATTTAGCCAATGCGCTGCGTGGGGACGAGCTTTTTACAGATTTTATTCTGCAGCCCGATTTTGTCCATCGTTTGATGAAATTTCTCGCGAAAGCAATCGATTGGTACTATCGCCATCTATGCGACTGGGCAGATGAGATTGATGGCGGTTTTGTGCAATACATTGGAAATGGTTGGATGGGACCAAATTTCATCGGACATCTTTCCAACGATGTTGCCATGCTCTGTTCAACGCAAATTTATGAGGAGTTTGGTTTCCCGTACGAAATCGAATTGACGAAAAAATATAACGGCTCTTTCTATCACGTCCACAATGAGAAATTACATTTCGTCCCAAAAGTAGCTGAATTGTCAGGACTTCGACTATTAGAAATTTCCAACGACCCCAAAACTCGGTTGGCTCTTGATGATGTGGAACGAATATTTTCAATGTCAGGAATAGCTAACCTGATGCTGCATGGAACCAGTGACCAGGTTCGTAACCATGTTGATAAACTCAAGACGCGAAACATATTCCTTCAGGTCAGTTGTGAAGATCGAAAAGATGCAGAAGATATTATCGCGCTGGTAAGAGACAGATCCAGAGATCTGGAATAATCCTATAAGTTATAAAAACTATGTTTTTTAGAAAAAGCTGATTTTTGGTGAAATTGAATTAGTCAAACAAAACGCACACGGGAAAGTTATTTAATCTCATTCGCTAAACATCCTTAGTCTTTCGGAGTAATGGAGTTCTGGATTGATGGAAATAAGAAGAGAATTCTCCAACAATCCATCACTCCAATACTCCATTTACATCGACGAGAGAGTCTGATAAAGGATAAGTTAATATGAATTTCGATCTGCTTCATCCACGCGACCAACTTGTCATGCTCATGCAACGAGTTTATCGATACGGCATGACAACTACTTCCGGTGGAAATATGTCCATCCAAGATGAAAACGGCGACATCTGGATTACGCCAGCCGGAGTGGATAAAGGCTCGCTGACCAGGGAAGATGTTGTGCTGGTTAAGAGGAACGATGAAATTGAAGGCAGATACCGCCCATCCTCTGAATTTCCATTTCACAAAGCAATATATGAAGTAAGACATGATCTTCGTGGAATCGTTCATGCACATCCCAGTGCTCTGGTTTCTTTCAGTATTGTTCGCAAAATACCCCCTACTTCAATTATTCCGCAAGCCCGTGAAATCTGCGGCAAAGTTGGTTATGCGCCTTATGCTCTTCCTGGAAGCAGGCAATTGGGTGAAAGTATTGCAAATGCATTTAGACAGGGAAACGATTCCATTCTTATGGAAAATCACGGCGTTGTTTGTGGCGGAACAGATTTGCTCAATGCATTTCACCGATTTGAAACATTGGATTTTTGTGCCCGGTTAGCGATTAAAGCTTCGATGCTCGGAAATTACAAAGAATTAAGCGATAAGCAAGTTTCCCTTCTAAAACATAAGAAAAATATTCTTCCTCAATTTGAACCTGCAACACTTTCAAATAGAGAAAAAGCGATTCGACGGCAAATTACTGAAATTGTTCATAGGGCTTATGATCAACAACTTATGACCAGCACCGAGGGAGTTGTTTCCGTTCGACTGGGAATCGATTCATTTTTAATTACACCAACCGGAAAGGATCGCCGACTGCTCGATGTTGGGGATATTGTTCTAATCCACAACAGAAAGCGAGAACGAGAAAAATTGCCCAGCCGGTCTGTTTTATTACATGATAGAATTTATTGCGATCATCCTCAAATTCAGGCAATCATCTCTGCCCAGGCGCCAAGCGCCACAGCGTTTAGTGTAACAGATTACATTTTCGACACCCGCACAATTCCCGAAAGCTATATTTTATTACAGGATATTCCCAAAATTCCTTATGGTCCGCAATACCTGGATGAAGAGAAGATTTCTCAGGCAATACGCCAGAATACACCGGTGATTCTTATTGAGAATGATGCTATTCTCACCACCGGCAAGTCAATGCTCGAAGCCTACGATCGCCTGGAAGTGGCTGAATTTAGCGCCCGTTCGTTGATCGATGCAAATTTGCTCGGTGGACTCGTGGCATTGGATGATATTCAAGCGAAAGAATTGAAAGTTAAATTCTTAAATAAGAGGTAAAAATGACAATTGATCTTTCAAACAAAACTGTTTTAATCACTGGGGCTTCTCGCGGCATCGGTAGAGCCATAGCCCTCAAATTTGCTGAAGCAAATGCTACTGTAATTGTCCACTATCATATTGATCTAAAAGCTGCCCAGCAAACAATTGCAAAACTTAAACCTGGCAATCATTTTATTACTCAAGCTGATATGTCTGATTCGAGTTCTATAAATAATATGATGGACGCTATAATTGCAAAAGTCGGATATATAAACATACTTGTTAACAATGCTGGCATATTCGAGGAAGCTCCACTTCTTAAGCAAACCTATGAGAATTGGCAGGACAAATGGAATCGAACAATAAACACCAATCTCCTGGGACCGGCAAATCTTTCATTCCTGGTAGCGAAAAACATGATTGATCATGGCGGAGGAAAAATTATCAACATTTCATCTCGAGGGGCTTTTAGGGGTGAACCATTAGCTCCTTGTTACGGAGCCAGTAAGGCAGGATTAAACGCAATGAGTCAATCGCTGGCACAGGCACTCGCGCCTTATAATATATTCGTGTATGTTATTGCTCCTGGCTTTGTCGAGACCGAAATGGTCCGTCCTGCGCTTCAAGGGCAGCAAGGAGAGCAAATTCGAAATCAAAGTCCATTGGGAAGAGTTGCCATGCCCAGTGAAATCGCTAATACCGCTCTGTTTCTCGCTTCTGAGGGGATTGATTTTTTAACTGGTTGTATTATCGATGTCAATGGCGCCTCTTATTTGAGATCATAGCTTAACAAAATCCAAAGTATATTATAAATTTTAATATTCAATAGGTCATTAAAATGAAAAAGAATTCACCAATCAAGTTGCACCGTCGTCAGTTTTTGGGAGGATTAGCAGCATTAGCTACTGCTACTGCTTTATTTCCCGGCGAACTCCCTGCTGATATTGATAATATGTCGATCATCAAACCGCCAAGATTAAATATAGGTGATACCATTGGTCTTATCGCACCTGCCAGTGCTGCATTTGAACCAGCTACAATCAGGGAAGGAGTCGAAACACTGCATTCATTAGGATTCAAAGTAAAGACAGGAAAACATATCAAAGAAAAATTTGGCTATTTAGCCGGGAGCGACAAAGATCGGGTTGCAGATTTGCATCAAATGTTCAAAGATGAAGAAGTAAAAGCTATTATCGCGCTTCGTGGCGGTTATGGCAGTATGCGACTACTCAATTTAATTGATTACCAACTTATAAAAAAGCACCCAAAAATTTTTATGGGATACAGCGATATAACCTCCCTTAATGTTGCTATTTATGAAAAAACTGGATTGGTAACATTTCATGGACCAGTGGCGATTTCCAGCTTTTCAAAATACACTCAGAACTATTTTTTAAAAGTAGTCACATCAACTGAGTCGATCGGCGAAATAACTCGTCCCGAGCCAGAAAATCCGTTACGACCAACTGCCCATCTCCATACAATTCGATCGGGAAAGGCAACTGGCAGGTTAATCGGCGGGAATTTAACTTTATTGACTGCACTGTTAGGAACCCCTTATGAATTCAATACCAGAGACGCAATTCTCTTTTTAGAAGAAACAGGTGAGGAGCCTTATGATATCGATAGGATGTTGACGCAACTGTTATTAGCTGGCAAATTGGATCATGTCGCTGGTATTGTATTTGATAAATGCCCTAATTGTAAACCCCGGGATTACAAACCAGCGTTTTACAATACCTTCAGTCTCGAAGAAGTTATAGAAGATCGCCTCGGAAAACCTGACTGTCCGATACTTTATGGATTGAACGTGGGGCATGAGGCTGACAAACCTACTTTGCCAATAGGCATCAAAACAACGTTAGATGCAGATCGTAAAGTGCTCATATTTGAAGAAGCAGCAGTAGTCTAATAAACTTGAAAAATAATTTTCTTGACTTTAAAAAATAAATTTCCTATTTTATCTCGTGTTGTATAGCCAGGGCGATTAGCTCAGGTGGTTAGAGTATCCCGATTCCATCGGGAGGGTTACTGGTTTCAACTTAACCGATTCTAAGATGATTGGGCGATTAGCTCAGGTGGTTAGAGTACCGGTCTCACATACCGGGGGTCACTGGTTCGAGTCCAGTATCGCCCACCATCTAACTTAATAGATATCGTTGATAGGATAATAAATTGGTCATAACATAGATAATTCCAACGAGAAAAATTTCCAATAGATTTTCTTTGGTCAATTTTGTTACTAATGGACTGCGGGCAACTCGATGAAAAAATAATTCTAACTTATTACTGGGTCTGCACTCAGCAATTAATAGAAACTCAAACAAAATTCATAGAAAAAAATATCTTGACATTTTCCCCAAAAATCTTCATATTTTTTCATAATAATAGTTTTTAAAATATAGAGTTATTATGCCTAATGGTATTGCATTTGATACATTTTTTCCCCACAACCTCTGCATTCTCAACGGTTAATATGTCACCAATTTCAGTTTTCACTATATCCCTCAAGATCTTGTACATACAATCTTGAAATTAAAACATTGAATTTTTTGATTATTTTTATTATATTCAGAATAGCATTTTGTTATTGTATATCAAACTAAAAGATCCAATATTTGGAGCCGCTGAATGACAAACCAGTTTCAATATCCAAAAATGAAAATTACTGATATAAAAATTATTGTTTATATCCTTTTATTTTTCACAATACAACCAGCATCTTCTCTTGCACAAATAATTGAAGAAGTGGTCGTCCAGGATACGGTATTTGTTAAGCCTGATTCTATTTCAGCAAAAATCCCTCAAAAAATAATCAGCAAAGATACAACTTTTCAACAATATATGAAATCTTCCTGGCAAATGTCCAAATTAACGATGAATGAATATTTTCAGGAAGATTTGGGAGATCTGCTCACTTATTTTCCCGGGATTTATTTGCTGGATTTTGGGAGTTCAGGACAACGATTAGGTTTTCGTCGTCATGGGGCAAATGATAAGCAGACCAGTTTATTTTTTGATGGTCGTCCTTTTTATGATCCGATTTTTGGTGGCAATGATCTCAATCTGATTCCAGTCGGCTTTACAAAAACGATAACAATTGAACAGGGGCTTTCATCTCCTTATGTCACATCTAATGCAGAAATGGTTTCATTAAAATCAGAGAGTTATGAAGAGGATATTCCTTTTTCGCAGGTAAGCTATCACAAAGCAAATTATGGATACAGTGATGTTGATATTGTATTCGGTCAGCGAATAAGTAAAAAAACGGATATATTGCTTGGTGGTATTATTAAATCGTATAACGGAAGGACTCAGTCTCATAAGTTTGAACAACAAAATTTTCGGGGAAAATTACATTATCGCCATTCACCCTATTGGACATTCGTGTATTCAATGATCCATAACAGATTAAATCGGAATGTGCCTGGTCCCATACTTGCAGACGCAAATTATAGCACTCCAAACGCAATGCAAACTATTACACGGTTAGATCAAACTCTGACCATAAAAGGTAAGATTTTTAACTCAGACGAACAAAATTTCGGGGCAAATATTTATTATAGCAATTTGAATTCCAGTTTTGGAGATCAGGTTTATAATCTCCAATTAACAAGTCCGAGTCGATATGCGGGATTTAATTTTCAAATACAAAACAATTTTCTTGGACAAAAAATTACTGCTGGAACAGATTTTATTCATGAATGGACAAATGCCGATATTATTGGTAAACATAAACATACTATCGGATCATTTTTTGTTCAGGATGATTGGGATTGGCAGGAGAAAGTTGGGTTGCGATTATTGGGCAATTATAAGCGACACAACATTCATCATTCTCATTTTTTAGGCGGGATTAGTAGTTATTTTAGAATTAATCAGAAATTAAAATTAACGTTATCAGCAAAACAATCCGTTCGTTTTCCCACTTTTTTAGAATTGAACGGAAATACAAATTATATTGGTAATCCAAACTTGAACAGTGAAAATCATCAGAAATTCATTGCTGGATTAGATTGGAAGTTGAATTCAACTTTGTTGCTAAAATCGAATTTTTATATAAAAAATGTTTTGCGTGTTATTGATTATGAACTGTTAGATTCTCTAACAGCTACATTTATAAATCGAGATCGAATAAAATATTATGGATTAGATTTACAAATTCAATGGTCTTGTTTATCCAAATTTCAGTTTCATACTTTATTTAGCGCAATTGATATTGCGGAGTTGTATGATCAACCGCAAATCATGTTAACGAGTTATATTCAGTACACCGATAGCTTTTTCCAGAATGACCTGAGACCTACCCTTCGGCTTGAGGGTAAATTTATCGGAAAAAGAAACAGCAATGTTTTACATCCATATTACTATACCCCAAATTTTCAAGAGTTAAATCCAGATTACATTTTAAATGCTCATGCCATTCTTGATTTTGGTAGTCTGAAAATTTTCATAACTATGGAGAATATCCTTGATTATGAATATCAGTTAATTTATGGCTATCCGATGAATGAGCGAACTTTACATTATGGCTTAAGATGGGAATTTTGGGATTAATTAGCTGGAGGCAGGATTCTCAATGCTGGATTTTTTATCAAGTTCCAGGAATCCAGCGTCGAGTATCATTTCTGGATATAAAACAATAGAAAAAGATGTTTAGGGAGAGAGATTAAATAATTTTCACGTTTGTATTTTATCGACCTTGAAAGAATAAAGACTTATAAAACCATACAGCAGAACTTATTTTATTTCACTCCCTTAAGTACAATTGCAAACCAACAAATGACTCCAATCTATAAAAAAATCATCTCTGCCAGCCGAAGAATTGATATGGTCGGCAATGCACCAGATCAGTTTGTTGATATTTTGAACAAAAAATGTCCCCCGGCTTCGGTTCACACATTGGTCATCTGGACGAAGAACGCTAAAAATTTGTTTGCTTATCAACCATTACTGGAAAAAGTGAAACAATATGATCAACTTTTCTTCCATTATACAGTTACAGGAATGGGGGGAACAATGCTGGAACCCAGAGTCCCTTCAGCGGAAAAGGGTATAACTTACTTGAACGATCTGGTCGAACTTGCTGGCGATCCACGACGAATTCGCTTCCGATTTGATCCTATTGTAAATCTCCAATTGCCTGACGGAACTTCCTATTGCAATTTAACCTGGTTTGAGAAATTAGCACCAAAGGTTAAACAATCAGGTGTTACTGATATTTCCATAAGTTGGATGTCCGAATATCGAAAGGTATTATCAAGATTAACACGAGTAGGAATTACAGCTATGAAAGTAACACCGGAACTCTGGCATTGTGAATATGAAACAATTATGGAAATAGCGAATAAATATAACTTTTCCATACATGGTTGTTGTGTACCACAAATGTCTCGTTCAAAATGCATAGATGGTGAATTACTAAAAATACTCCATCCAACTGGTGAGCCCTGTTCAACAAAAAAAGCCAAAGGTCAAAGGTCAGAGTGCGGGTGTACCGAAAGCTGGGACATTGGCTGGTATCATCAATGCTTTCATGGTTGTAGATATTGTTATGCTAATCCAGAACAAATTTCAAATGATAAAAGTTAAAATAAATTACAATATTTTTTAATTAATAAAAAGTTTTACTTGATTCTGTTATCAAACTTTATTATCTTTAACAAAAATATTTTATTATATAAGGCATCGAGTTTTTGATGCCTTTTTCTCAACAAAAGCATAATATTTGGATTCAGCAAACTTTAATAACTTTTTTTGAAAATTTAAGCAAGCAGTATGGACTCTTTTGCATCAAGAATGAACAATTATCGCAACATTATTAATGAGCGACTCGCTAAAGTAGTCGTTAAAAAAACTCCAATTTCGTTTTATGAGCCAGTCCAATATATCCTTGAGAGTGAGGGAAAACGGATTAGACCTATTTTAGTAATTCTTGCTTGTAAGGCAGTGGGTGGTAATGATGCATGTTGTTTAGATGCAGCAATTGCTGTTGAAATTTTGCATAATTTCACCCTGGTTCACGATGATATTATGGATAATGACGATCTGCGCAGAAGTAAACAGACTGTTCATAAGAAATGGGATGAAGCCACAGCAATCCTTGCCGGAGACGGTCTGGTTGCTCTTGCTTATCATTATCTTTTGAAAACTGAAATCGTTCAAATTAAAGAGGTCTGTGATATCTTTACTGAGGGAATTATAGAGCTATGTGAAGGACAGGCGCTCGATAAAGAGTTTGAAAATAGCTTTGATATTGATTTAACTCAGTACATGGTAATGATTGAAAAAAAAACAGCTCGTTTACTGATGATTTCAACAGAAATAGGTGCAATAATAGGGGGTGGCAACAGCACACATCGAAAAATTCTACGTGAGTTTTCACGACAGTTAGGACTTGCATTTCAAATTCAGGATGATCTGCTGGATATAGAACTTACCTCTGGAAAAACATTTGGAAGTGATATAAAGCAAAAGAAAATGACTTTTTTACTTGTCCATGCGCTGAATAATGCTAGTCAACGCATTAGAGATCAAATAATGAAAATTTTTCATCAGACAGAAGTCAGCCAGGAAGACATTTTAGAGATTCGAGATATGTTAGAACTAAGCGGAACATTAAAGTTTGCCAGTCAAGAAATAGACTTTCGAATTAACAAGGCGCAACATTTATTAAATAAATTGGAACCTTCTGAATCACGACATGACTTGAATATGTTACTAAATTGGATATTAGAAAGGAAATCATAATAAATCATGGAGCTTTTTCCTGAAGTATTGATGATAAGTCTTATTGGTGGTCTGGTTGCTGGCGATACTGCTTCTGGCTGGCAGATTATGATCTCTCAACCTATAGTTGCCTGCCCCATTATTGGATTAATATTTGGGCATCCTGAAATTGGTTTAATTATGGGCATTTTATTAGAGCTTCCCTGGTTAATAAATATCCCAACTGGAGGGGTTCATGGTTCAGAAGGAAATCTTGGAGCAGTTGTTGCCACAGCATTAAGTATTTACCTTGTTGAGCTTAATGTCAATACGGAAAACATTATTATTATTATAGCTATTATGTATAGTTTAATTGTAAGCCGTATCGGAATCTATTTAGTCGATTACGTGCGTAAAGTAAATCTGATGTTGAATTACTCTGCCGATAGAGCTGCAATTCAAGGTAATGTGAAGAAAATAACTTGGCTAAATATCATGGGCTTCATATACACTTTTTTAATGGGATCCGGCTTAGTGGGTATTAGTTTTTTATTGGGGATAGTTTTTCTTCCATTATTAGCAAAGTTTGTTCATCCAGATTTTGATTCTGCGTTTGGAATAGCAAAATACGGATTACTTGGATTGGGTTTTGGGGCGGTGGCAACTCTTTTTATTAATAAAGAAACTAAATGGTACCTATTGATTCCGCTTTTTGTCGGTGTGCTAATTTTAAGTTTAAATTCAATTTTTAACTAGTTCAATGCAACGTTGTTAAAAGGGAATTAATAATAACACATCTATGGCTCTAATAAAAAAAATAGATCTACTAAAAATACTTTTACGATCATTCTACATTCAAAGCACCTGGAATTCCGAAAGATTATTAGGATTAGGGTTTTGTTTTTGTATCATTCCAATCGCCCGTAGATTATTTAATAACAAACAGGATCTGGTTAATTTTTTACAGCGTCACTTAGATTTTTTCAATTCGCATCCATACTTGGTAACCTATGCATTAGGCTCCATTGCAAATATTGAACAGCAAGCGATATTAAAAAATTGGGAAGATAAGCGCCCTATATCTGTCTTTAAAACCCGAATAACTGGACCATTAGGTGCAATTGGAGATACATTATTTTGGCAACTCATTAGACCAGCATTAGGACTTTTAGGTGTTGTCCTGTTGTTATTAATTGGTCTTTGGGGAGCAGTCGTTTATCTTATTGTGTACAATTTAACACATTTTTCTGTCAGGATTAAAGGTTTAATTGATAGTTATTCAAAAGGTTTTGACATCGTCCGTGATCTTTCTTTGAGAGGAGCACAAAAATACTTTCGTATATTAAAATATGCTTTTAGTTCTTTATTAGCAATAGAAATTGTGATAGTCATCAGTAAAATAATTCACACACCATTTTCCTGGAGCGGTTCATTCGTATTCGTGATATCGATGTTGATATCTTTTTTTATAATGCGTCGGCAAAAAATTACTATCGATCTGTTGATTGTTATCGTTGTTTGCAGCTCAATAATTATAGGATTGATAATTTAGTTGATTACCAAAAGTGTAAAAATATTAAACTCAATGGGACTTCATGCCAGACCTGCAGCACAATTTGTAAAGATAGCATCAAAATTTAAATCAGATGTTTATCTTTCGAAAAACGACCGGGAGGTCAATGGAAAAAGTATTATGGGGGTTATGATGCTAGCCGCTGAAATGGGTAGCGAGCTAACCATTAAGATAAATGGCCGAGATCAAGAGCAAGCCATGAAAGCGTTGGTCAATTTAATCAATAATAAATTCAATGAAGAATAGATTGAATATGTACGGTGACAATGAAAAAACCAAACGTATGTTTAAATTGAAAGGAATAGCTGCATCACCTGGAATTGCAATTGGTAAGGCTTTTACTCTGACCGGCGATGTTGTTAAAGTTGAAGAAAGGAACATTGCACCAGAGGAAGTATCCAGTGAGATTAAAAAATTTAATCGTGCAATCGTATTAACTCGCAAAGAATTAGCTGATATTCAGGCGCAAGCAAAACTAAGGATGGGAAAAGAAGGGGAAGAAATTTTTGATGCTCATCATTTGCTCCTTGATGACAAAGTAATTAACGAGGAAACAATAAACCAAATTCAACGTGAATGCAAAAGTGCAGATTTTGCTTATTATAAAGTAATGCAAAAATTTCAGAATTCCCTGGAAAACGTTAACAATGATTATTTTATGGGTCGTGTGGCAGACATCAAAGATGTGAAGCGTCGTTTAATACGAAATATTCAGGGTAAGGAACCTCGTTTATTAAATAATATTACCAATCCAGCAGTAATTGTAGCTTATGATCTTTCGCCTTCAGAAACAGTACTTTTAAATCGTCAGAAAGTATTAGCATTTGCGACGGATAAAGGGGGTAAAACTTCCCACGTTGCCATCATGGCTCGATCCCTGGAAATACCCTCAGTTGTTGGATTAAAAGAGATTACCAAATCGGTACAAACAGGTGATACTATTATCATTGATGGTAATGAAGGAGTAGTGATAGTTAATCCCAATTCGTCAGAAATAAATAGATATGTAAAACTGAGGGACGAATATCACGAAATTACCAAGGAACTATCTAAAATCCGTGACCTTCCCTGTCGTACATTAGATGGCAAGGATGTTGAATTATCTGCAAATCTTGAGTTCCCTGATGAGATAAATTCGATTATTACCTATGGTGCAAGAGGTATAGGTCTATTTCGAACTGAAAATCTTTATTTATCAAAAAATGAATTGCCCTCCGAGACTGAACAATTTGAGGAATATTACAAAGTAGCAGAAAAAGTTAGCCCTTACCCTGTCATTATCAGGACATTAGATATTGGAGGGGATAAAAAATCTCCCTCCCTTCATATTCCAGAGGAAGACAATCCTTTTTTAGGTTGGCGCGCTATTCGACTATGTTTGGAAAAAGTTGAGATTTTCAAAACCCAACTTCATGCAATATTGCGAGCAAGTGTAATGGGAAATGTAAAAATTATGCTTCCCATGATATCTTGCCTGGAAGAAATTTATCGAGCAAAATCAATCATCGACCAGGTCAAAGGAGAGTTGCAGTCCCAAAACATACCATTTGATGAAAACATTGAAATTGGGGCTATGATTGAAATACCTTCAGCAGCAATTATGGCAGATGTGATTGCCGAAGAAGTAGATTTTTTAAGTATTGGAACTAATGATTTGATCCAATATACTCTGGCTGTTGATCGAGGTAATGTACGGGTCGCTCAATTATATAAACGCCTCCCGCCATCTGTTTTAAGAATCATAAAAAATGTTGTCGATGCTGGACATAATAAAGGGGTTTGGGTGGGAATGTGTGGCGAAATGGCTGCGGACCCGTTAGCAACATTAATTCTCCTCGGTTTAGACCTTGATGAACTCAGTGTCAGCCCATCAATGCTACCTGAGGTAAAAAGAATTATCCGATCAGTAACTTATGAAGATGCTGAACGTATTGCTGAAAAAGCAATACAAATGAAAACCTCAGAACAGGTGGAAACATATATCCGAAATGTAATGTCAACTCGCTATAAGCAGAAAATAATATAACCAGTTGGATATTTTTACGCAAATTTCTATAAATGTCCTTATTGAAATAAACATTATTGGGATGATGTTGGATTGGGTGGATTATAACACTCCTCTCCCTCAAATTTCAAACCAGATCCAAATCCTGGATTCTTTGTTTGTAATATTTCAACGACATTTCTCTTCGCCAAAGATAACAAATGTGCTATTGCTATCCAGCAACACAATTCGTTGGATGGGAGATCCCTGAGCGAATAAAATATTTACTGGTTTTGCTTTTAATGAACAATAATTGTTTAAAGAAATGAAATAACATCATAATTATAAAATTAAAAATTTATTATGGTAGATCAAAGTGAATCTACAGATTTGTTTGATTCATTTAGCTAAATAGATATAATGAATAATAGAGAAATGCAGATAAATGGATATCTAAGGTAAGGAGTAAAACATGAGATCTTATTTTTTTACTTCAGAATCAGTAACAGAGGGTCATCCCGATAAAATGGCAGATCAAATTTCAGATGCGGTACTGGATGGAATATTTCAAGAAGACCCTTTTGGGCGAGTTGCCTGTGAGACATTTGTAACAACCGGACTGGCAATAGTCGGTGGTGAAATTACGACAAAATGTTATGTTGATATTCCAAAAATCGTTCGTGAAATTGTTAGAGATATAGGTTACATCGATGCAGGATATGGATTTGATTGGGAAACATGTGGTATTTTAACCACAATTGACCAACAATCTCCAGATATTGCCATGGGAGTTGATCGAGAAGGGGCTGGAGACCAGGGAATGATGTTCGGATTTGCGACTGATGAAACTGAAGAATTGATGCCCCTACCAATACTATTAGCCCATAAATTAACTAAAAGATTAGCTGAAGTCAGAAAGAAAAATATTCTTCCTTATCTCCGACCAGATGGTAAATCACAGGTTACTATTGAGTATCAAAATGGTAAACCGAGGTGGGTTGATACCGTTGTTATTGCTGCTCAACACAGCCCGGATATAAAGCTCATCGATCTTCGTCAAGATATTATTCAACATGTAATTAAACCCATATTACCGCCAGAAATGGTTAATGATCACGAAATTGTTTATCACATCAATCCGACTGGACGTTTTGTGATTGGGGGACCTCAGGGTGATACTGGACTCACTGGTCGAAAGATTATTGTAGATACTTATGGTGGTTATGCCCCTCATGGAGGTGGTGCATTTTCAGGAAAAGACCCCACGAAAGTTGATCGTTCGGCAAGTTATGCCGCTCGCTATGTTGCAAAGAATATTGTGGCTGCAAAATTAGCGCAAAAATGTACCATTCAATTAGCCTACGCAATTGGAGTCGCTGAACCAGTTTCTATTTTGGTGGACACTCAGGGTACAGGTAATATTCCAGATAATGAAATTGAGAAGTTAGTAAGAAAACATTTTGATTTGACTCCGAAAGGAATTATTGAAAGCCTGCAGCTTCGCAGACCAATATATCGCAAAACTGCAGTTTATGGCCATTTTGGAAGGACTGAATCCACATTCTCCTGGGAAAAGGAAGATATGGTTGATGTTCTGGCCAGGTAAATATATAAATTTATTTTAACTTGAAGGAGGTTGTGCGTGAATTACGATGTAAAAAATATTGATCTTGCTCCAGATGGAAAAAAGCGAGTCGAATGGGCAGAAAACGATATGCCTGTTTTAAGATTAATTAAAGAGCGTTTTGAAAAAGAGAAACCCCTGGCTGGCAAAAAGCTATCGGCGTGTCTCCATATCACGGCAGAAACTGCTAATTTAGCTCGAACATTGAAAGCTGGTGGAGCCGATATTGTACTGTGTGCTTCTAATCCACTTTCGACACAGGACGATGTCGCTGCTTCAATTGTGAAAGACTATGGAATACCGGTCTACGCAATAAAAGGAGAAGACACTGAGACTTATTATGATCACATTAAAGCTGCAATAGATCATTCCCCGCAGGTAACTATGGATGATGGGGCAGATCTGGTCTCTAATATTCATTCAGATTATCCAGAAATTGGCAAGAATGTTTTGGGATGTATGGAAGAGACAACCACTGGCGTCATTCGTCTTCGTGCCATGGAACGCGATGGAGCATTAAAATTTCCAGTGATTGCTGTTAATGATGCAATGACGAAAAATTTATTTGACAATAGATATGGCACCGGTCAATCTACTGTAGATGGTATTATTCGTGCAACTGATTTTCTATTGGCAGGGAAGAATGTCGTCGTTGCAGGCTATGGATGGTGCGGACGAGGGTTTGCTATGCGTTGTAAAGGGATGGGCGCGAATGTTATTATTACTGAAGTCGATCCCATTCGAGCATTAGAGGCAGCGATGGATGGGTTTCGTGTCATGAAAATGGAACTAGCAGCTTCGATTGGTGATTTGTTCTGTACACTAACTGGAGACATTCATGTAATTCGTAAAGAACATTTTGATTTGATGAAAGATGGAGCTATTGTTGCCAATTCAGGACATTTTAATGTTGAAATCGATATTCCTGCCCTTAAAGAAATGGCAGTTGAATGTCGCACTAAGGTAAGAAATTTTGTTGACCAATATGTGCTCAAAGATGGCAGGCGGATTAACTTGCTTGCTGAGGGGAGATTGATAAACCTGGCTGCTGCGGAAGGACATCCCGCTTCAGTGATGGATATGAGCTTTGCTACTCAGGCTCTCACCACAGAGTGGGTAATTAAGAGCACAGGGAAATTAAAAGCAAAGGTCTATAATGTGCCATCTGAAATTGAAGATTGGGTCGCTAAGCTAAAATTACAATCCATGAAAATTGAGATTGATAAGTTAACAGAAGAACAGAAAAAATATCTGGCTTCCTGGGAGATGGGGACATAATTTTTTGGGGGGAGTATTGACTATAATTTTTAAAAAAGCATTCTTTTGCAATAAGATCAAAGGGATTTTGATTTTGAAACAAACTGATTCCATCGTTCCGTGCGATGGAATCAGTCCAAAACCATTTCGGATTGAGCACATTTAAGTATTTTTTTAACAATTTTAAGTTTGTCAAGAATTAGAATGACAGTGGTTAAAAGTCTTTTAATGTGAAAACATGAGTAAAATCTCTATAACAACAATTTAATTTTCTGCTTGGCACAATTTTCTAAACAATCTTATGAAATTAAAATCAAAAATTAAACTACCAACTTTCCATTTTCCAAAATTGTGTGCCCATCAATTTTTACAGTAGGTTTTTGCATAACTAAATCCAAATGAAGATTACCTTTTAAACTTCCACCCTCAAACTCAGGATTTCCTAATGCGATGTGAGCGGTGCCGAGTACTTTCTCGTCCTCGATAGAAATCCCACTAAGAACTGCATTGGGATTTGTCCCAATTCCGAATTCAGCGATATTCCTGGATTTTTTGCCAAACGGTCTCAGTATTTTTCGAAGCTTCTCGACCTCTTTTCCCCCTGAAATTTTATAGGCATATCCGTTTTTCACCTTGATTATGATATGTTCTTTTAAAATACCAATTGAAGGGATTGAACCATCAATAACTAAAACTCCTTTTGTGCCATTTCGATCTGGTGTCACACAGGCTTCACCTGATGGAAGCACACAAAACATGCCAGGTTCATTAACGATACCGGTATTCGCCAATCCTTTGTGACGTGCGATGGGGATGATTATATCTGTTCCTCCGCTTGTGGTTAAATGAATCCTGCGTCCAATAGAAAAAAGATCAGCCAATCGACGGCTTTTTTTATCAATATATTCGAAATTCGTATTTATGGATCGCGCTAAGAACTCTTCTGGAAGTGGTGTTAAAAAAAGGACTCGAGATCGGTTATAACAGACCTGCTTAACCGCATTCGAATGAATTAATGAACGACTTGTAAATGACAGAACAACTGACATCTGTTTCATCATATTCACAACTTTTGGAGGTGGTTCAGGGGAGCGTGGTGTCAGTGGTTTTATTTCCAATAACGCGACATCTACTGTGTTCCTTTTGGCTCTATCAAAAAGCAAGTGACCAAGCTCGCGAGTAAATTGATCAATAAGAACAAGACAAGAATCACCTTTAGTTAATTTTAAGCAGTCAGAGAATATTTTGTAGATGGCTTTATCTATCAGCGCCATGGTTCTATGTTAAGTCGGGATTTTGGGTAAATTCCTGCGGATGCAGGAATCTCTATAATTACAGAGAGTTAGGAGATGCCTGTATTCACAGGCATGACATACATCCAATCCGAAAACCACTCTGCTTTTCGTATATTTTAAAATTTGATTTGTTATTTTATTTTCCTCAGATTTCGTCTTGCTCTGCACGGTCCCAAAATTTCAGCCAAAACAATTCCTTTTCTCAATTCTTCGCGCGTGGTTAGATTAATATCAAGCGCTTCCAATTCCTTTTGAACAGTTTGATAATCATGTACATCTCTTTTGGATTTGATCGGCTTGGATATTCTTTCAGTAGAAGTTGGTACCCTAATTACATCACTTTTCAAATCATGCTCTGGTACTGAAGCAGTCAAAACCTCTACTTCCTCAATAACATCCAGATCGTCTTCTTGACTTACCTGAACAGGAGATTCAAGTTCATCCGGTTCTAACCAAGGTGGAATCCACTCCGGTGGTTTGGATCTGGGAACTGACTGCTGTCTGGTTGTCTGTTGCTTTTTTTTCTGCCCAAAAATTTTGTTGAGAAAAGAAATGATTGCGGCTAAAATGATAAGAATTGTAATTAGTTCGTTCATTTTATTACCTTGATTCTGAAAGTCCTAAGAGCAATATAAATGAAGTATTGGAGCAATGGATCATTGGAGTCTTCGTTAAAGATAATCGATTAATCCAGCAATCCATTACTCCTCATTGAATTATTGAAATACGGTTTGCGGTATTAAATATTATTCTAATTTCCTCTCAGGTTCAGTACCAGAGATGGAATCTCTCATTTTGGTATCCGCCTGTATATTTCTCAAATTGTAGTAGTCAAGAATACCAAGATTTCCCTCTCTGAAAGCCTGTGCCATCGCTTTTGGCAACTCTGCTTCTGCCTCTACAACACGTGCCTGCATTTCCTGGGTTAATGCTTTCATTTCCTGTTCTTTTGCCACAGCCATTGCTCGGCGTTCTTCGGCTTTTGCCTGGGCAATTCTTTTATCTGCTTCTGCCTGATCGGTCTGAAGCTTGGCACCAATATTTTCGCCAACATCAACATCTGCAATATCAATGGAAAGAATTTCAAACGCCGTTCCAGCATCAAGTCCTTTTTTGAGAACTGTTTTCGAAATCAGATCAGGATTTTCCAGTACATTTTTATGGGTATTTGCGGAACCGATTGTTGTAACGATACCTTCACCGACACGAGCGATAATTGTTTCCTCACCAGCGCCACCGACCAGACGATCAATATTAGCGCGTACAGTTACTCTCGACACGGCTTTTACCTGGATACCATCTTTGGCAACGGCTGCTACGAGAGGCGTTTGAATAACTTTTGGATTTACGCTTAATTTCACGGCTTCGAGCACATCGCGACCAGCCAGGTCTATTGCTGTTGCCCGTTCGAATGAAAGATTAATATTCGCCTTATCAGCAGAGATAAGGGCATTGATGACTCGTTCCACATTTCCACCAGCTAAATAGTGCGCTTCTAATTTATCAATGTTGACAACGATCCCTGCCTTTGTGGCACTGATCATCGGGCGAATAATCATTTGAGGCGGTACTTTTCTCAACCTCATTCCAACCAGATCTTTCAAGATTTTTACTTTAACCCCTGAAAAATATGCTGTGATCCAGAGACCTACTGGAATAAAATAGGAGAAAAGGGAAAGAAAAATGATAATTGCAATGACTACTAATACAACAAGAGCTGTTGGACTCATGGTTTTACCTCCAAATTTTTATGAATGGTTATAATTACACGCAGATCATTAAAATGCATATATTTAAGTAAATTTCAAATCACAAACACCAAATACGCCGAAGGACGCATCCGCCTTTGGCGTGATTACATATACTAAAATTATTCTATCTCTCGAACAACAACACGATTCCCTTCAACCTGGATTACCTCAATTGTTCGTTCCATTTCAATAAAGCCGCCTTCGGTCATGACATCGATTTTTTGATCTTCGATTAAGGCGATGCCGGCTGGTCGTAACGGTGTATAGGCAGTTCCTTTTTTACCGACTAACTGGGCTAAATTTTCACTGGAAACGTGAAATCCGTGTACTTTTTCCTGTCGATCATCCAGGATAATTCGACGCCAACTTTTTGATTTCACGACAAGCCTGACTAATAACACAGAAAGCACCAGGGATGCCACCATAATAAAGTTGGCAATTCGCAAGTCTAATTTGGAATACGCGAAAACAATTCCCAGCGTGACCATGATGAATCCAAATATCCCGAAAATATTAAATCCAGGGACGAGAAATATCTCGATTAAGATTAGCAGAAAACCAATGATAATCAATCCACCAACAATGATTTCTACGGGCATAACTGTACCTGTTTACTTTTCAACTTATGGAGTAAAATTCTGAAAGTTCAATTACATTCCAGATAATAAACAACGAAATACAGAAAAATTCCAAGCTATATACTCGTTGCGGGTTATTTTTTTATGTCATGCCTGTGCATACAGGCATCTCCTAATTTTTTGTAAATAAGGAGATTCCTGCATTCGCAGGAATGATAGCAGTGCTGAAATTCTAACCCATAGCGATTTTTTTTCTTAAATAAATTCCAAACGGCAAATTCCAATAAGCAAATTCAGTATCATCCTTCAACAATATCATTCTGTGAGCGAATTTTTTCCTGTCGGATGGAAACAACAGCTGGTTAGCCAATTTTTCTGACAATGATCTTATATCCTTCTACCCGAATAATTTTGACCTTTTCGTTTTGTTCAATAAATTCTCCCTCTGCTACTACATTTAATCGATTACCGCTAAACAAACCAATTCCAGATGGTCGTAATGTCGACAGTGTAACACCTTCAGTACCGAGAAATTGTTCATAAGTTTCTGGAGTTGAGCGAAATCCTTCCTGCCTGGTTTCGCTCGTATCCAAAATCAACTTCTGAAAGACTTTTGTTTTTGGCACGAATTTAATAACTGGAATAACCAGGACAAATCCAAATATAAATGATAATCCGACTAAGGTTATGGCATTCAAAATTTCTTCGAAACTAATACTTTCTAAACGGGGAAGCAGGCTGAAAACAAAACTTGCTAACACACAAAGAATTCCCAATATACCTGCTATTCCAAAGCCGGGAATAACCAACACTTCTAAAAGAATTAGTACAATCCCGACAATAAAAATGAGAATTTCAGTCCATTGTGCCAAATTAACAAGATAGTGACTTCCAAAAAACAATGCCAGAGCGATTACAGCCAGTGTTCCACCGATTCCCCAGCCTGGAGTTCTAACTTCAAAAATTAATCCAAAGATTCCGATCGTCAATAGTAGTGAGCTGATAATGGGATTGGTGAGAAAATAGACCAGTTTTTCTGACCAGGTGATTTTTGTGCGAACCAGGTTTTTTTCGCTCAAGTTTAACTTCTCTAATACTTCTTTTAAATCATTTGCCATTCCATCAGCGATCTGAAGCTTAATTGCCTCTTTAGCAGTAAGTGTCAGCAATTTTCCTTTTTCAATAACACCGGGAATTTCAATATCTTCATCCACCATTGCCTCGACAATATCGACAGGACGATTGTTTCTCTGAGCGATGGCACGCATTACTGAGCGCAAATAAGATACTACTTTTTCTGATTGTTTCTTCCCGGACATATCAACTGGCGTTACGGCACCAATAGAACTACCGGGAGACATATAAATACTATCACAAGACAAGGAGATCAGCGCACCAGCCGAAGCGGCTTCATGATTGATGAATGCCACTACAAGAACTTCTGCTGCAAAAATGGCATCACGAATCTGCAAAGCAGCATCTACTCGTCCGCCTGGGGTGTTTATTTCTAAAATAACGGCTCCTGCTTTTTTCTGATTCGCTTCTTCGATAATCCGTGATAAATAATTAGGGAGACCAAGATTGATTTCCCCTTCGATCTTAATGTGATAGCTTAATGTTGAATCAACATCAGCAGAGGATTTAATGGAAAATAGAAGGATGAGTAATCCGATGAAAATAAATTTTGAGTAATTTTGTATTAAATTGTTCTTTGTATGAAATACTTTATTCATTTTTTTAACGATTTTGTAGGCTCATAATTTTTATATTCGATAAACCGGTATCTCGCCAGGGATTGAATAAATACTGCTAATCTGTCATAAACTGGTTCTATATTATCCTGAAATCTTTCTTTAAGCAAATTACCAATTTGTGCTACGGTATTTTTGCCATCACATTGGTTCCAGACAAAGCTGCCGAATTGATCTAATTTGACTTTGAAATTTGGACTTTTTAGTTTCGGAAGCAAATATTTTGCCAATAATTTATTTTTAAATTTAGGCTTAAATATCGTAATCAAACCATCGTCTGATTGCTCAGACCTTACGATGCGCTCAGGGATTAAATCGAGCAAATTAACTTCTGTCATTAATAACTCGGTTAGGATTAATTTTTCAGTTTATAAGGAAATTGAGATACTGATCCCATCGCTTGAAGCGATGGAATCAGTATGAAATTTTAAACCTTAATATTAATTAGTGTCTGTCCGTAAACGGTAATATAAGCTTCCAGCTTGTGAGTTAAACCTCTATTTTTCAAGTCAAGCAGGATGCTTGCGTTACGGA
>SMTZ1_10001870_pt1 | contig 21267 bp, 14 predicted proteins | sample DeeMarSWOR136_30_FD_25667 | JGI IMG/M metagenome (IMG submission 25667) | reverse complement strand
AGCGGTTTTTCTGACGACGGTGGGGGTGGTGGCGGGCGGATACATCAAGTTTGTGTTTTTTGATGCGATTGAAGCGGATAACGTGATTGCCCTGCTCGAGATGCCGTTGGGTACGCCTGTCGAGCAGACTCGGGCCATTGCTGAGAAGATCGAGCAGGGGGCCTTTGACGCCATCGGGGAATTCGACGAAGCGCGGTCCGGTGAGGACTCTTTCCTCAAGCACATTGCAACCACCGTCGGGGCTCATCCGACGATCGGTCACAGTGGTCCGGTTCAGGTCGACCTTGGCGGCGGCGGCCAATCGCACTTAGCGGAGATAAACGTTGAGCTGCTTGGAGCCGAAGAGCGGGACATTTCAAGCACGGCGATAAAGAACCGCTGGCGCGAGCTGGTGGGTGATATCGCGGGGGCTTCGTCATTGACCTTTATCTCAGAGTTTATGAGCACGGGTGACCCGATCAACGTGGAGCTGTCGCATCAGGATTTTGACATGCTTCTGGCAGCATCGGAGAAGCTCAAGGGGATTCTGCGAGACTATGCCGGGGTCAGTGAGATTACAGATGACTTTGAACCGGGCAAGGCGGAGTTGAAGCTGAGGCTCAAAGACACGGGCCGGACGTTGGGCCTTACGCTCTCTGATCTGGCCAGGCAGGTTCGGCAAGGTTTTTATGGTGATGAGGTTCAGCGGATACAGCGCGGCAGGGATGATATTCGTGTGATGGTACGCTATCCGGAGTCCGAGCGCAGGAGCCTTGCAGATGTGGAGAACATGCGTATCCGGCTGCCGGATGGTACGGAGATTCCGTTCGATACGGTCGCGCAGGTACAATATGGCCGGGGCTATTCAGCGATCAAGCGTATAGATCGCAGGCGGGTGGTGAGCGTTTCGGCTGATGTAGATCAGGCGGTTGCCAATGCCACAGAGATCAATCGGGATTTGCTCGCAACGGCGCTACCGAATCTGGCTCGTGAGTTTGGCGGCTTGCAGTATCGTTTCGGCGGCGAGCAGCGGGAGATGACTGAGTCGTTGGGGAGTCTGAAGACCAATTTCATCATCGCGATGCTGGCCATTTACGGACTGTTGGCCGTGCAGTTCAGAAGCTACTCGCAGCCTGCGATCATCATGTCGGCCATTCCGTTCGGGATTGTGGGCGCGACGCTCGGCCACTTATTGATGGGGTATAACCTGGGGATCATGTCGATGTTTGGTGTGGTGGCGCTGTCCGGCGTAGTCGTGAATGACTCGCTGATCATGATCGACCTTATCAATCGTGAGCGCAGGAGCGGCATCGAGCTAAGTCAGGTGCTTCGCGACTGCGCGACCCGCCGGTTCAGGCCCATCATGTTGACCACGCTGACGACCTTTTTTGGCCTGCTGCCGATGATCGCGGAAAGAAACCTGCAGGCACGGTTCCTTATCCCTATGGCCGTAAGCCTCGCGTTTGGTGTTATGTTCGCAACCTGCATAACGCTTGTGCTCGTGCCGTCACTGTATATGATTCTCGAGGATATCAAGGCTCGGATGATGCCAATCCCCAAGAATGGACAATAGCGGCCAGAAGCCCCGGCAGGGTGCCAGTAGTGTGGTTGAGTTCTTTCAGCAGGTTTGACAGATAAGGTTTTGTGGCGAGTTAATGATATGAAACGGGTTCGACGAAAAGCTATTTGTTTTACGATTGGCGCGATGGTGACATTGATGTGCTCCGGCTGTCTCGACAGTGAGCAATTCTATCAGGAAGTTAGTTTATCCAGAGAGGCGGCATACCGGCAATGGAAGAGTCGCAAAGAGCGCCAAGAGCAATCTCAAACCGGTATTAGTGGTGCCCTGAGTCTCGAAGATTGTCTGAAGCTGGCGCTGACAAACAATAAGGTCTTGCAGCGTATCGTTCAGGAGAAGGAAATTGCACGCGGCGAGCGACTCAAATCCTATTCCGCGATTTTGCCCGGCGTGGGTCTTACCGGCGATTATCAGCGGCTGGATGAGGTCTCGTCGTTTACGATTGGCGGCGGCAAAATCACGATGGGTGATTTGGATAATTACTCGCTGGGCCTGCGAGTGACTCAGCCGGTTTTCGCAGGGGGCTCTATCATGGCTCAGATAACCGCTGCCAGGTTGTTTTCCCTGCTGACCGATCAGACGGTTCAAGCCGCGGTTCAGGACCTGATTTATGCGGCAAGTCATTCCTATTACGACGTGCTGCTAAACCAACATCTACTGGAGATTAGCACGGATGTCGTTCGCTCCGCTCGCGCGCACCTGGATAGTGTCAAACAAAAACGGCAGGGCGGCGTCGCTTCTGATTTTGACGTTCTGCGAGCTGAAGTGGAGCTGTCCAATTTCCAGGCGGAATTGATACGGAACAAGAATGCGATCAATGTCGCAAAAGCTCAACTGCTTAGGGTCATGGGTATTTCTCAGGATAGCGACTTTACTCTATCTGAAGAGCTGAGCTACGCTGCTTCGGCCACGACGCTCGAGCAGGCTGTCGAAGTTGCCTATCGGAATCGGCCCGATTTGTTCAGTCGCGAATTTGACATAAGGTATCAGAAAGAATTGCTCAAGATGGCTCGCAGCCGGTATTGGCCGGTGATCAGCGGCTATTATGAGAATTTGTGGTCTAAGCCGGACCCCCATAACATGATGGAGATTGAGTGGGGTCATCGCTGGCAGGCGGGCGTTATGGCGACGATCCCTATCTTTGAGGGCTTCTCTCGAAAGGGCGACGTGATCCAGCAAAAGGCCCGGCTTCAGCAGGCGCAGATCGGTCTGATCGATGCAGAAGAGACGGCGTTGTTCGAATTGACCAAGGCGCAGTTGAGCATCGAGGATGCGGAGGAGTTTGTCGAGTCTCAGCGGCTGAACCTGACCAGGGCAAAAGAAGGATTGCGACTCGCCGAAGTCGGTTACCGGGAGGGGACCAATACACAGGTGGAGATGATCGATGCACAGGCTGCTTTGACAACGGCACGGGTAAACTATTACCAGGCGATATATTCGCACATCGTCGCGAAACTGGATTTGCAAAAAGCGATGGGAACTCTAATGGGCGTTCAGGCGGCTGCACGGCCGGATGCTGAAATGCCAAGCGGGAGCATACAAAATGAGAATAATTAGAAGGGTCTTGTACTGGATAGCAGCTTTTGCGGCGGTCCTTATTACGTTTTGGTTCGGGTATTTTCGAGAATCCGGCGAGGTCACAGAGCAGGCAAAGGTAGTCCCCGTCGAGGTTGAACTCGTGAGCGCGGACTCGATAGAAGAAACGATAGAAATGACCGGGTGGATTAAGGCGAACCAAACGGTGGATGTCGCCTCGAAAGTCTCCGGAAGGATTGAATCCTTGCATGTCGTTTCGGATGCCGGTGGCGTCGTGGCTGTGGAAGAGGGTGTCTTTGTCAAAAAGGGCCAGCAGCTCGCGGTGATCGACCATGATGTCTATTTGGCTCAACTGGCTGTGGCTGAGGCGAGCGTCAAGGCCAGAGAGGTTGAGCTTAAGGATGCTGAGCGCGAGAAGAGACGCATGGTGGGTCTATATGAAGGCGGTTCAGCGACAGAGCAGGTTAGAGACAAAGCGGTAACCACAGCCGAATTGGCTGCGGCCAGTCTGAGCTCGGCCCAGGCAAATCTGGAACTGGCTAAAACGAACCTCCGCGAATCGACGATTGTTGCTCCCATTGACGGGATCGTTACGGCAAAGCACATTGACGAAGGTAATCTTGTTAGAGTGGGGGACCGAATTGTTACCGTAGCCGACATGAAGACGGTAAAGGTCATTATCGCCATCGCGGAAAAATACGGAGAGGCAGTCGCCGTTGGGATGCCTGTAAAGATCAAGGTTGACACCTTCGGAGACACCGAATTTGATGCGAGTGTGTATTCAATCCATCCTGCTCTTGATGCGCAAACACACACCATACAGGTGGAGATACGTCTGGAGAACGACCCATTGCTGCTGAAGCCCGGTATGTTTGCGAGGGTGACTTTGGTTACAAAGCGAAAGGACGATGTCGTCGTTATCCCTCGTGATGTTGTTCTCGGCGGTAAGATTGACAAGCATTATGTATATGTCGTGGAAATCCCCGAAAGCGGCCCAGAGAACCCGGGCCAAGCGGCGGCGGTTGCCCGCAAGCGTTTTGTGGAGATTGGGATAAGGCAGGCGGCAAGATATGAAATAATGGATGGCTTAAAGGCCGGTGAGACCCTTGTGGTTAATGGGATGAATTATTTGGCCGACGGGATAAGCGTCGAGGTTGTGCGAATAGAGGATATCAAATGAAACTTGCACAGATTTCCGTAAACAGGCCGGTAACGACCCTGATGATATTTGTTGCGATGGTGGTTTTGGGTCTGGTCTCGATGTCCATGCTGGGGCTGGACTTGATGCCGGATCTGGAAATACCGGCCGTTTCAGTGATGACGGCGTATCAGGGGGCGGGGCCCGAAGAAGTAGAGACGCTGATAACCGAGCCCATGGAGGATACGCTCAGTACCATCTCCGGCGTAGATGAGGTCATCTCGATATCCAAAGAGGGCATGTCATCAGTCATATTGAAGTTTGACTGGGGCGAGAAGATAGACGAAACCGTTAATGACGTGCGCGAGAGGATCGACCTGATCAGAGAGCGGCTGCCCGAGGAGGCGGAAAATCCGCTCATTTTCAAGTTTGACCTGGCAATGGTGCCGATCGCAATTATTGCGATTACAGCGGGGGACAGTTACCCCAATCTGCAGGACATCGTTGACGATGAGATTGTGGACCCGATCAAGCGTGTCAAAGGGGTCGCTTCGGCTACGGCGGGCGGCGGTCTGACACGGCAGATTCGGGTCGATATCGACAGGGACAGACTGGCCGCTTTGAATATATCAACTGAGCAGTTGAATGCGGCTCTGGCCGCTCAGAACATCAGTACACCCGGTGGTAACATCAGGACCGGCTACAAGGATTTTTTGCTGCGGACCCCGGAGGAGTTCTCCAGTCCCCAAGAGGTTGCTGAGGTGGTTATTGGCCGCCGTAACGGTATACCGATAAAGCTCAAGGACGTCGCCGACGTGCGGGACTTCTTTAAAGAACATACGTTTGAGGTGCGCATGAATAGCCAGAAGGCAATGGCGATATTTGTCCAAAAGCAGAGCGGCCAAAATACGGTGGAAGTGGCGCGTGCGGTCAGGCAGAAACTTGAGGAAATAAAGAAGAATCTGCCGCCGGATGTGGAGCCCAAAATGGTGATGGATAATTCCGAGTTTATCCTGGCCTCTGTTGGAACTTTGCGTGATACGGTTCTTTGGGCTGTCTTCTTTGTCTTTATCGTGCTGCTTTTTTTCCTCAGAGACCTGCGAGCCAGTATCATCGTCGCCGTAGCCATTCCAACGTCACTGATCATCACGTTCTTACTGATGTGGTTGGCTGACTACACGATCAATACCGACTCGTTGGCCAGCCTGGCTGTTGCCGTCGGTCTTGTGGTTGATAATGCCATCGTTGTTATTGACAACATCAACCGTCATCGCAGCAGGGGCCAGCGAGCGAAAGAGGGAGCCATCTTCGGGGCAAATGAAGTAGGCGTGGCGGTTGTTGCTTCGACACTGACGACCATTTCAATTTTCGCGCCTATTATGTTCGTTGGCGGAATAGCGGCGATTGTATTCGGCCAGTTTGCGGCTATAGTCACAATGGCTCTTGTGGCTTCGCTGTTTACGGCCCTTATGCTCGTGCCGATGCTGTCTTCAAGGTTTCTGAGGATTCGCAATCCGGATTCCAGATCGGTACTGGATTTCTTCTACAACTGGGGCGAGGCTGTCCTGAGTAGAACAGAACAGTTATACGTCAGATTTCTGGACTGGTCGCTGCACAACCGAAAAACGGTTTTTGTCTCATGTATACTTCTGTTTGTTTGGAGCATTGGGCTTGTCGGGTTTATCGGCACCGAGTTTTTCCCCGAACAAGACCAGAATCAGATGTCGGCGCAGTATGAGCTGCCGATCGGTACTCGTTATGAGCGTACGGGCGTCGTAGCACAGCAGCTACAAACCATAACAGAAAATCATGTCCCCGAAAGGCGGGACAGCTTTATTCGTTGGGGGGTTTATGGCGAGGCCGGTGGTGGAACCATGGCAACAGAGGAAGAAAGCTATAAGGGTATCTTGTTTGTCAGCTTAAAACCTAAGAAGCAACGTGACGCCTCGCCGAACGAGCTGATAAAGAGACTTCGCAAGATCACGGATAAGATGCCGGGAGCCACGATTCGCTACAGTGCTGAGGATCCTCTGATGACACTCATATTTGGCACGGGTGGTCAATTGGCCGTGGAGCTTTACGGTCATGATATGGACGAAGCGAGGAAGTACGCCGAGACAGTCACCTCGGCAATAGCTGCTATTGAAGGCGTGGAGGATGTGCAAATCAGCCGAAAAGAGGAAAAGCCGGAGGTTAAGGTTGTCATTGACCGCGAAAAGGCATCCCGGTTGGGGCTTGATGTCAGGACGGTCGGTAAGCAGGTAGAGACGTTTTTTGCCGGGACCACAGCAACGAGATATCGCGAGGGCGGAGATGAGTACGATGTGGAGGTTCGGCTTCAGCCTAAAGACCGGGACAGGATTGAAGATTTACGAGATGCGTTTATCGCGATGCCGGGTGGCGGCCAGGTCAGCCTGGTCAATATAGCGAACATCGAGTACGGTCTGGGCCCGACAAAGATCGAACGAAAGGACCAGGCACGCTATATCACGGTTTCCGCCGAAATCAGCGACAGAGACCTTGGTTCGGTGGCCAAGGACGTTCGCAGAGCGCTTGATAAGATTCCCGCGCCGCCCGGTTTTGGTTATAAAATTGCCGGAGCTGAAGAGGAAAAACAAGAGGCGTTCAGACTGCTGGTGATCGCTGTGGGGCTGGGAATGGTTTTGGTTTACATGGTGATGGCTTCGCAGTTCGAGTCTTTCCGTGACCCGTTCATTATATTTCTTTCGATCCCCTTTGGTATTGTCGGCGTTATTATCGCGCTGACCCTGGCCGGTCAGGCAATGAGCGTTGTCAGCTTTCTTGCGCTGATTATGCTTGTCGGCATTGTAGTCAATGACGGAATTGTTCTTATCAGTTATCTTAACATACTGCGACGGCGTGGGCTTGATGTCTATTCGGCCATCATCGAAGGAGGACGCAGCAGATTGCGACCGGTGGTCTGTACGAGCGTCACGACAATGCTTGCGATGACCCCTCTTGCGCTGTCCAGAGGGGAAGGGTCGGAGATTTGGGTGCCATTTGCCGTAACGATCATTGGCGGGTTGTTTGTTGGGACCGTCATTACACTGGTTTTGATGCCGACTCTTTACAGTGCGTTTGAAGGTTTTAAGGCATCTGCTGAACGAGGGTAATTATGAAAGCTGTTCTGATTGTGCACAATGCGGCGATCGACAGAGAAGTAAACGAGATTCTGGAGTCTGTTGGAATTAGATGCTATACCAAGTTTCCGAATACCTTGGGTCAGGGCCAGATCAGTGAGCCGCATTTGGGTACGGATATCTGGCCGGGAACGAATTACGGTACCTTTGTGGTGACTGAGCAGGTCAACGCCAGCAAAGTCATGGAGAAGGTTCGTCGGATGCGAGAGAAACTGGGTCCACAGGGCATCAAGGCGTTCATGTGGGGCATCGATGATATCACCTAATGGGCCAGCTTATCCGGCGCCGGCCCGGGGCTGAGCCTGTGCTCAATCGGTGGGGGGTAGCACCGTAAGTTGTTTGGGGCTTGGCAGTTAACAAATAGCGGAAATTTTTTACAAGATTTTCTGGTCAAACCCTCTCTGCGGGCACATAATATCCGTGGTCTACATGTGAACCACGAAAGAGGTGAGAGTATGGTTCGAAGTCGGAATGCATTTTCTCGTCTGGGGGCGAAGTGGGTGGGATTATGAAAGCCACTACAAAATACAAACCGAACGTCGAAATTGTCTGCGATCCTGAGAGTCTTGCCCAAAGAAGCGTTGAGTTTTTTGTTGCCGATGCGCGAAAGGCAATAAAGGCGAAGAATACCTTTTGCGTGGCCATATCTGGCGGACATACGCCCAAACCTTTTTTCGAGCTGCTCGGCGAGGAGCCGCAGGTGAGCTCTCTGCCTTGGGATCGGGTGCAGTTGTTCTGGGTCGATGAGCGGATCGTCGGCACCGATTCGCAGTGGAGCAATTACAAGCTGGCTGCCGATACCTTCTTGGACAAAGTGGCCATCCCCGAGCAGAACGTTCATCGAATCCCGACCGAGTACGGCGATTTCAAGGCGGCGGCACAACGCTACGAAGAAAGCCTTCGAAGGGTGTTCGGCCTGGAAGCCGGCGAGATTCCCGAATTCGATTTGATTGTGCTCGGTATGGGTGCCGACGGGCATACGGGCTCGTTGTTTCCGAATTCCTATGCGTTATTTGACACACAAGATTTGGCCTGCGTCGTTTATGTTTTGGACGAAAAGCTCAACAGGATTACCCTGACGCATCCGGTCTTGTGTGCAGCATCGCATCTGGTTGTGCTGGTTTGTGGCCGGGAAAAGGCGGCCATTCTGAAGAAGGTTTTGACCGGCGAGCCGGATGAGGTGCGGTATCCTATTCACGCGCTCTGGCCTGTTCTCGATAAGGTTACCTGGCTTATCGACAGCGAAGCAGCGACAGCCCTGTAATTGTCGTGATTTGAGTTAGTCGGGGATGATGATTTTTGTTCCGGGTGCGAGTTTTTTCGGATCGCGTATCGTCTTTCGGTTGGCTTCGAGAATCTTCGGCCATTGACGTGCGGAGCGGTAGTACGTGTAGGAAATCTCGGAAAGGGTCTCGCCCTTACGTACGATGTGAAATTTCTGGGTCTTTATCTTCTCGGCTTGCTCGTATATTGTTGAATCGAATGTGGCGTCTTGTTCGGTTTCGAGATCATCAGTTGTTTTCGTCGAGGGGGTGTTGACGTCTATGGTTTCGCTTCTGATAGGTGCGCCGTCATGTTGTCCGGCTTCAGACTCCGGCAGCGGACTCTTGGCGATAACAGGCCGGACGGGCTGCTCAGCGGATTCGGCCTCGGAGCCGTTGTTGTGAAGTTGCAACATTCTTGCTCTCGGACTTAGACGGGGATGCGTGGCCAGTCGGAGTGTGGCAACGACAACCAGTATCAAGCCCAAGCACAATCCTATTTTCAAATCCTTTTGCATTTGACTGAGAATCGTGGATAGGTCATCGATTCCTGCTTCCACAGGAAGGACGATGCCAAACGCTATTTGTTCCGAGTCTTATTTGCCTTTTTCCTTTGTCGTTTTTGCGCCGAGCAACAATATCGGTGCGGCGATCGCAATAGACGAATAAGTCCCTACGATCACGCCGAGGCCGATGGCGAACGTAAAGCCTCTGAGCCGATCGCCGCCAAAAATATACATAATCAGCACCACGATGAATGTTGTGAAGGATGTCAAAATGGTTCTGGAAATAGTCTGGTTGATGCTGTTGGTGATCACCTGTGGACTGAGCAGGCGGGCTTTGCCGCGGTTTTCCCGGATGCGGTCGAAGACGACGATTGTATCGTTGAGCGAGTATCCGATGAGCGTCAGAAAGGCGGCTATCATGGCGAGGTTGATTTTGAAGTCGCCGATCAAGAGTTTTTCGCCGATGGGTGTCGCGGCCAGATACGTGCAGGCCGTCACGGCCCCCAGTGTGATGCATACGTCGTGAACCAGTGCGACAATGGCGGCAATGCCGTAGCGGACGTTTCCGAATCGGACCCATATATACGTGACGATTGCAAATAACGACAGGACAATGGCAATGACCGCCCGTGTTTTCTGTTCTGCGCCTACCGAAGGATCAAATTGCCTGACGCGGGGCAAGGAGGTCTCAAGTTGGGCTGCCGCTAAAACTTTGGTCCTTTCGTTTTCAACGAACTGTGTCCATTCTTCTTCGGAAAGCTCGCGAAACCCTGCCTCGGGTTCAGCGCTGACGTAAACGAAGGATTTTACAGGCTGGTTTGGGTCGGCCATGACATTTAGATTTGAATCAAGGACCGTGTAGGGATACTGCTCGAGGTCTCGCATATCGGGCTTAAACAGCAAACCCTTGAACCTTTGGACGATTTCCTGGCCGGTGGCGGCTCTTTCGAGTTCACATGCAATCCTAATCCCGCCCAGGAAATCGGCGAGTTCGGGATAAGCGTCTATCAGCTCTTCGGATATTTTTTCCTCGGAGATAATTCTGGGCTGAAGATTTTGTTGAATTTCCAGTTGATCTGCGAAGGCAGTCAGTACGGCGTTGTTGACGATTTCATCCACTTCTGGCTCTAAGACGTTGGCATCGGGAAAAGCGGTACTCAGTACCTCCTTGACCAGAGATTGGTTCATCTGACTTGTTGATACTGTAAATTGCGCCAGGTTATTCGGATCGGCCGGCGTTACGGCCAGATTGTTTAGCGTGCCGGCGAATGGTGCTTGCGCTTTGACGATCGCGCTGGTTAGCTCGTCGGTCGTCTGTTGGCCCGGCTCGCGTAAAATTACAGTGACAGTCATTTTATTTGTTTCTGTGGTGTTGATTTCGTATTGTTTATATATTTCTTCTCCGTCCGGATTCCGTTTCACCGGCTTTCCAACGCTGTAAACACTTGCCGTTGCAAGGGCCGGGTTGGGATTGTTGGGGTCGTTTCCGATGTTGTGGATTCTATCTTCCACCTCTTGCCTGGAAAGATCGACCCCCTCCTTGAGATTGATGACCACGCCCGTTCCGCCGGTAAACTCGATATCGTAGTCCTTGCTGTCCTTGACGTCTCTGATCACGAAGACCGAGAGACCCGCCGCCATAAGCAGCGCTGAGAGGCCGAAGAAAATCGGCCTGGAAGCCATCCAGTTTACGTTGGGCTTGCCTATCAGACGCAGCATGAGCAAGTGGTCTTTGATCATTCGCTTGGCCAGAAGCAAATCGAAAATGACCCGGGTCACGAACAACGCGGTGAACATGCTCGATGCGATACCGAGCATCAGCACGATCGCGAACCCTTTGACTTCCTCTGAGGCGCGCCAGTAGAGGATTGCGGCGGTAATGAATGTGGTGAGGTTGGCATCCAAAATAGTCCTGAATGCCCTTTGGTAGCCGTTTGCCACGGCGATTCTCAGCGACGAGCCTTTCTGCTGCTCTTCTCGGATTCTTTCGAAAACAAGGACGTTGGCGTCAACGCTCATACCGATCGTCAGTATGATTCCGGCGATGCCGGGTAATGTGAACGTTGATCTCACGCCGGCCATGATGGCCAGGACAAACAAGATGTTCATCAATAAGGCCACATCGGCAATGGAGCCGGCAAGCATATAGTAGGCTAACATACAGGCCATTACCACGATCAGGCCGATCAGCCCGGCCCGGATACCCTGGTTGCGATTGTCGGCGCCGATGGATGGGCCGATTGAATTTACGGAAATGGGCTGCTCGATCAGCCGTGCGGGCAAGGAGCCCGCGTTCAGCTTGTTAACCATATCTTCAATTTCTGTCTGAGTGAAGCTGCCGGTGATGACGCCTTGTTTGTAAATGCGGGTCTTAATATTCGGCGCTGATATGGCAATTCCATCCAGCAGGATACAGAGTGGCCGATCGACGTTGTTTCCGGTAACGTTAGCAAATAGCTTCCCACCTCGGTCATCCAGTAGAAAGCCAATGGCTCTGCGGCCCATGTCGTCGTTAGTCGGATAGGCCTTTTCCAGCTTCCACTGTCTCTTGGTGGGACTGTGCAGTATGGTTTCATTTGGCCTGTTGCTTGTCAGGACGTACTGTTTGTCACCAAATGGGGCAGCGACCGAAACGGGCACGTTCGTCCCCCATTCGTCGAGATTCTCTATTTCGCACCATACATATTTCCTGTTTGAGGCTTCCGAGGCAAATTTGGGCCCTTTTGTCCTAAGCAATTCAACTTGACTGTCCAATTCGTCGGCATCGACTTCGGGGTGTTCCGGGGTCGGCAGTATTCTAAACTCCAGTATGCCGGCGCCTTTAAGCATCCGCTGCAGATCCTTGGGGTCGTCAAGTCTGCCTCTGAAAGGATAGTACTCGTCGAATGCTTCAACTGCGGCATCGATTTCGCCGGTCCGATCCGGGAAATCAGTCTTGAGCTCTTTGATCTGGTCCCTGCGTTCGGATGACTTGGCGGGCTTTTCCAGGCAGACGTCTAACTGATCTTTTGTCAGGTTCAGTTTTTCGATGGCTTTCCTTGCCTCTTTGTATTGGGTATCTTTCTCCGGGAGCTGATTGAGGACTTCGGATCGCTCGACATAGGTCCTAACATAGTCGCTCAGCAGTTCGACGTTGTCATTGGCGTCGGAGAATTGTCTGAGCGAATCCTGGAGTTTTTGTTCGTTCAGTTTGGCCCAATCGCCGGTGTTTAGTTTTACCTGGTCGAGGTCAAGCCCGGCCGATGATATCTTGTCTTCTGAGGCTTCGAGCTTGTTGTCAAGCTCCACTTCTTGATTCTTCAAGCCATTGCGTTCGTCGTAGGCTTTGGCAAGGGTCTGAAGAATAGTCAATCGGTTGGGGTCACCCTGGGCAAAATGATTGAAATCTTCGGCTCGCTCTTCTGACGGTTTCTGGAGAGAGCGTATGACGGTTGCAGGTCTGACGTTTTTGCTGAGCAGCGCCTCTTCGGCTTTGTCATAATTATCGCGTTTTTCGCGTGCTTCGGCGCTGGATAGGGGCATCTGTATTTCGAAGCGCGTGCTACCCTGCGGCCGCCATATGAGGTTTTGGATGTTGGCGGGGTCTATTCGCTCTCGCAGAACGGTGATCATTCTCTGTGCCAGGTCTCTCTTCTCTGCTTCTTCAAGGCCGTGGGTGTCAATTTCGTAAATGAGACTTGTCCCACCCGCCAGGTCTATCCCGGGCATGAGGGTCTTGTTGGGTGGAAATAAAGTCCAGGCTGCTACGACAACCAAAACAACGATCAGCACGATTTTCAGCATCAAATTTCTGCTCATAACTTTCCTCGAATTTCGTATTGCGTATCTCGTTAACCGGCGTTAAGACCGCTGGCTAAATACCACGGACTGATTTTCAATCTTTCGACAAGTTCCTTTCGATCCCCGTACGTTTATCAGGCGTATCGGGGCCTACGGCCGGGCCGATCGTTTTTATCGAGATGGGCTGCTCGATCAGTCGGGCGGGTAGGCAACCGGCGTTCAGTTTGTTGACTATATCTTCCACTTCTGTCCGGGTGAAGCTGCCTGTTATTACGGCCTGCCTGTAGATGCGAGATTCAATTCTCGGTGCAGACATGGCGATTCCATCCAGCAGGATACAGAGTGGCCGATCAACGTTGTTTCCGGTCACGTTGCCAAATAGCTTCCCACCTCGGTCATCGAGTACAAAGCCAATGGCCCTTCGGCCCATCTGGTCGTTTGTAGGATAGGCCCTTTCCAGTTTCCACTCCCTTTTGCTGGCGCTGTACAGCATGGCTTCGTTCGCCTTGTTGCTTGCCAGCACGTACCATTTATCACCAAACATTGCTCTGACCGAGGCGGGCACGTTCCACTCGTCATTATTCTCTACCTCGCACCACACGTATTCATCGTCTGATGCATCTTTTGGGCCCTTTGTCTGAAGGAGTTCGACGTAGTCGGCCACTTTCTCCGGGGTCACTTCGGGATCGTCCGAAGTCGGCAGGATTCTGAACTCCAGTATGCCGGCGCCTTTGACCATTCGCTGGATGTCTTGTGGGGCGCTGGACCCTGCCGCGCGGGATACTTGTACTTCGAAACGCATGTCGCCCAGCGGTCGCCATAGGATTGGCAGGGTTCCGCGGGGGTCGATTCGCCGTCTCAAAACGGTAATCATTCTTTGTGATAGGTCCTTCTTTTCATCCTCACTCAGACCTTGAGCGTCAATTTCGTAAACGAGGCTCGTTCCGCCGGTTATGTCTATTGGGGGCCTCAGGATTCTCTTGGCAATAGAAAAAGCTGCGACCATGCAGGCAAATAGGACAAAGACGACGACTACCACCAAAGCGGTAATGACAATCGCTTTTCGTGTCGGATTCTTACTCATAGCTGTCCTCGCACCACGTTAATCCGTATATGCGTAAACGCGTTACGCCGCCCACTCATCAACGCATCCACACATTCAGCGATTTACGATTAGTCTTTCGACAAATTCCGGCTGATTGCTGAACGGAGAATCTTTATTTTTGTGTTATTCGACTCGTCAACTTTTAACGTAATCTCGTTATCCTTAATATCGACGATGGTTCCTATGATTCCGCCGATGGTCTGGACCTTATCGTTTTTCTGCAGTGATTGCACCATTTGTTTGTGCTGCTGTTGTTTCTTTCGAGGCCCTCTAAAAAGGATCATATACATCAGGACCAACATCATAGCCAGAAAGATCAACTGGGTGCTTCCCCAAGGACTCCGTTTCTCAGTTACGGGCGGCGTATCGGAATCAGATTGTACGGTCGTTGTTGTTTGCTCTTCTGAAGCGGCCGGCACCGAAGAAATGCCTGGTGGGACATTGTTGCTATCTGCCTGTGCTAATATCCATACATTGTTCATTTCCATTTTCCCTTTATCATTTCGGGTAGCGCGTTTCGTATTGTGCTGACCGGCGGTAAAATCGCCGGCCAAACAATAAATAGTAACGACTTTCTATTTTTTATCAATAACCAATAGCCAATAATCAGCATTCGATTCTTTTGGCCCAGTCCGTCAATTCGTTCTTTTTCAGGGCCTGTCTTATTTTTGCCATTAGTCCTTGGTAAAACGTCAGATTGTGCAGGGACACCAACATGGGGCCGAGCATTTCACCACAGTTAAAGAAATGCCTTAGCGTGCCTCGGCTAAAATGCCTGCAGCAGTAACACGCGCAGCCGGCCTCAATCGGTCTGGTGTCGTCTATGTGCGCGTTGTTCCTCATCCGCAGCGGGCCCTTTTCGGTAAAGGCGAACGCGTTTCGTCCGTTTCGCGTTGGCAGCACGCAATCGAACATATCGACGCCTGCCCCGACGGCGGCAGCGATGTCCGCCGGTGTGCCGACACCCATAAGATATCGAGGTTTGTCCTGCGGCAAAAGCGCTGTTGTGTGACTAACTGTTCTTATCATATTGTCGTGCCCTTCACCCACGCTTAACCCGCCGATAGCATACCCATCGAAACCTGTTCTGACAAGTTCCGAGGCGCAGCGTGTTCGCATCTGAAGATTTATTCCGCCCTGGACGATGGCGAAAAGCAATTGGTTGGGCTTTCGATGCGCCTTTTTAGTGCGTTTTGCCCACTGAATTGTTCTCTCGACGGCTTTTCTAAGCTGGGCTGCGCTGACGCCGAATGGCGTGCACTGATCGAGGCACATGATGATATCGGCAGCGAGTCGATTTTGAATTTCTGTTGCGATTTCCGCGTTCAGATATATTTTTGACCCGTCAATGTGGCTGGCAAATTCAACGCCATCATCGTCGACCCTGGTCAGTGGGCTCAGAGAGAATACCTGATATCCGCCACTGTCGGTCAGTATCGGCCGGTCCCAGGCCATGAATTTGTGCAGGCCGCCCAGCTTCTCGATCGTCTCGACTCCGGGTCTAAGCAGCAGATGGTAGGTGTTGGCCAGGATGATGCTGGTGCCGGTCTCTTTGAGCTGCTGTGGTGTGATACCCTTCACCGCTCCGGCCGTGCCCACCGGCATAAATGCAGGGGTCTCGATCGTTCCATGGGCGGTCGTCAGCAAACCCCGCCTGCCGCGTGAGTGAGAATCCTGATGGACAATTTGGAAATCAGCCATTTTCAATAAATGCTTATGATTTTGGATCCCGGGTAGTAATGGGAAAGAACCTGGCTCGCTGTTTCTCCTTGTCTTGCCATACCCTGGGCGCCGCATTGGCACATTCCCACGCCGTGGCCCCAGCCTCTGCCCGATAAAAATGCCCATTTGTCCCGCCAGTTCACGATTTGGCAGATTGTGCTTTTGAATTGTCGGCCGGTGGGATCGGTTGTCAAACGAAAGTCCTCCGCCCTGAGAGAATCGCTTTTGCCGGTTGAGCCGAGAAGCTCAATTTTAGTCAGTCGAGAGAATTCTTCGTAGTTGCTCCGGCCGGCGGCGCTGATGTTCGTGATTTCTCCAAGCTGTTTGAGGTTCGGATATCTCTGCAACAGCTTAGCCGTAACCTCGGCCTTGTCGAATTGAATCATGGGCCAGAAGAAGAATCTGGGTTTGGCCACATCCTGGCAATACGGGCAGGGCACGCCGATCAGCGGCCCGAAGGAATCGCCGAACACATTCCTGCTGTTTTCGGTATGGCCGCCACAGGTTGAGCTGTAGTACGTAGGGAAGATGTCCTCGGTCCCGTCCGTTTGTCTGCACGTCAGGACCTGGCCTTTTGTCTGGTTGACGGCATTCCAGATTTGAGCGGACTCGGCGCTGAGGCCTCGGTAAACCTGATGCGCCGCTGTTTGTCTCAAGTCCCATGCGCGATGGCTGCCGAATCGCTTCTTGATGTAAAAGCAATAGGTTCTTGCGGCGATTGCCTGGGCCTTGAGCGCTTCCGGCTCCCAGTAGTCGGGCATCTCAGCACCTACTACGCCGGCCAGATACGGCTCAGGCGGAACCAGATTAATCACATCGAAAGAGCTGCCGTCAGGATTGATGATGAGCTGCAATTTACCGCGATAATCGTTCCCGTTCACGCTGAAGATGTACGGATCATCGGGGAAAATGATTATCTTATCGTTTGTGAAGGTTCGGCCGGCGATGGTCATTCTGCCATCCGTGAGTTGGAGGCTTATCGGTGCGTCGATTGGCTCGAAGTGGGGTTCTATCGTCTGTCTCTGTGGGTCGGCCTGCTCGTCAGTCATCCCGAACGGTGAGGCAATTTTCAGCGTGCAGGCGCCGACATCGTCAAGCAGAAGAACCCTCACCCAAAACTGTGGTTCGATATCCATCTGGATGGTAGGCGTTGTGAGCTGACGGCGCCGACAGCCGCTGAGAGTCAGCACGAAAAGCAGGACGGTGACGAGTTTGCCGTTCGAGATTAGAGGGTGCCTTGCCCGGCAGACTGCCCGCCGGACCGTTTGAACGGGATTCGCTTTCAGTTGGATGCTGATGGACAATATCAATTTCTCTGATAACAGTCAATCGGTTAATCCAGGCTTCGCAGGGATAATCCGAGATCTCCGAGGGCTTTCTTGATTTCGTTCAGGCTTGTCACACCGAAGTTCTTGCAGCCGAGAAGCTCAGCATCTGTTTTGCTTGTCAGTTCGTTGATGCTGCGAATGGTGAGCTTCTGCAGACATTTTCGAGCACGCACGGACAACTGAAGGTCGTCTATGGGTTTGTTCATAAGTCCCTCATCCCGGCCCGCTGCGATCGTCTCCTCGGGGGTCTCGGCTGAAGGGATCTGCTTTTCCTCCAGCGCCATGCCGAGAAACAATCCTTTGGGCTCCAGGATGGTCTTTATTTCTCTAAGCGAGGTCTCACCGAAGTTCTTATAGGATAACAGCTCTGCCTCGGTGATATTCAAAAGGTCGCCGATGGTATCGATCTTCATTTTCTTCAGACAGTTTCTGCTGCGCACCGACAGCTCAAAATCGGAAATGGGGGTCTCAAGGATTTGGCTCTTGCGGGTCCTTTTCTTTTCTTTTTCCTCATCGTAGAACATTGTTTTTGAGCTTTCGATGTCCTTCTTGAACAGGATTGCTCTTTGATGATTCGGATGATTCTCCAGGACCGTATCGACGCATTGAGTCGCTTTGTCCAACTGGTCGCTGTCTTCATAGAGCACGGCTAAGTTCAGCAGGGCACTGACGTAAACCGGCGCGCTCGAAGTGATCTGCCTGTAATAGTCGATGGCGGCTCCTTCATCGCCGGACAAATCGCAGCGAAAGGCCAGATGGAAAAGCGATTTTTGATGATTCGGGGACAATTCCAAAGCGGTTTTGTAATTGTCCGTTGCCTCTTCGTACAGCCCCTGGGCTTCCTGAAGACGAGCAAGCTGATAGTGATACTCGGCACTGACGTTCTCAAAGTTCGCGCAGGCCTTAAGTTCCTTCGTCGCTGCCTTGAAATCGCCTGCGTGACGATACGTAGCGGCTTTTTCCAGTGTTATATTCAATTTATCGGCCTCGAAATCGAGACTTTTCTGCAGGCTTTCGATTGCCCTCTCGAATTCGCCCGTCCGGCGAAGCGCATTGGCCAGATAGAGGTATTTCTCTTTACAGTCGATGCCTTTTTCGAGTTTTTCGGCCGCTTCGGCGTTTCTGCCGAGTATAAAAAGGCCGATGCCCGTTGCCAGACAAGCCTTCTGTCCGGTCCTGGTCATATTTGACTCTACCTGTTCACTGAAATCTATCTGGTTTTTCTCGCTGCAATGGACAAAGCTGGAAAGGGCCTTGAGCTGATCCATGGACGGCAATTCGTCGGCAAATAAGTCGATTTGCGGTTCTGTAACTGGTTCCATCGAAACTTTCTCCCTATTTCGTATTTCGAAAAAAGATTAGAAACTAGAAATAAAAAATCAAAATTGCGGAATCCTGCACTTAAAGATTAAGTGCTGGATGACATCCTTAATTCTACATTTTACATTTTGCTCTTTGATTTTCGTATTCCGTATTGCGTCGCACACCTCACGCACAAACAAGCGGCTATTGTAACGGGCCGGCGAGCATTTGCAACAGATTTTTTACTCAGGCTGGCCGGGCAGCTCGATCGAGTCCGGCAACTCGATTTGTCAGCCCTTTGCCGCTGTCTTTTCGGACTTACTATTGGTCTTGGTTGGTCCGCTGGCCGACAGTAACGCGGTCTACTACTATCATTACGATGCCCTTGGCAGCGTGGTGGCCCTCAGCGACGCCGGCGGCGATACCGTCCAGACCTACGAGTACTCGGTCTACGGCCAGGTGGCCGCAGAAGACCCCAACCATCCAAATCCCTACCTGTTCACCGGCCGAAGGTTCGATATCGAAATTGGCCTTTACTACTACCGCGCCAGGTACTATGATCCATTCACCGGCCGGTTCCTCCAGACCGACCCGGTCGGCTACGAAGATGGGATGAACCTGTATCGGTATTGCAGCAATAATCCTTTAAATGCAACGGATCCATTTGGCCTAATTACACAGCCGATCTCAGAGGATAGTATACGTATCGACTGGTATATATACCCTCCTCCTCTGCTTGGCGGACACAATTGGGGCGAGGTCTCTTTGAGCTGTCAATACGATTATGAAAAAGTCAAATTCGATGGAGAACCAAGATTAATAGTGAACCTACATTCAAGAGGGCTTTGGAGGGGAACCTATGAAGTTATCGGACCTACTCTGTACAGCGAAGGTGGCATTCAATATTACAAAGTCACAATCAAGTTCAGGTGGGAGCAAGGAATCCTAAGACCATCAGCCTTACCAAGCTGGCTGCCGTGGCCTCTATGGTACATGGAAACCACTGTTACCTTACGTATTGGCTCAGATGGGAATAGTTATACCAGTACAGTCTTTCATAAAAGTAACGTTCGGGGGGATCCTGGGGAGTTTAAAGACGGATGGTACGTAAAGGTAAAGCCTGGGGTAGTTGTAGAAGATGAGACGCCCAATAAACCGCCAAATTAGAGTAAGCAGTCTTAGTCCTCAATGAACTGATTGCGTTGGTTATCTAGATGGTTTCGGAGCGAAAAATGGCATATAGACGATGTGTGCTCTAATTGTTGGGCAGCGTGGTCTTAAACGAATAGGTTCGTTCTGTAGAAGGTTAACCTGGCTGAGTATCTGTCAGATCATAACGAAGGGTATCCACTGAATTCTGATGGCTAAAGACCATCTTTCAGGTGGCTTAACAGCGTAAAGCACACCCTTAAAAGGTGTGTTACGATCCTCGAAATCACTTGGAGTATGCAAACAAGGACGGGCTTTGACAGATTTGTCATTTGGTAGGCTTAAAGAGAAAGGATCAAAACATCTTGTACATTGAGCTCCTACTTGCTTTCGTTTAAGTTTTGGAGGTCTGTATCTGGCGTGCTTACTTCTCCTACTTTTTGGTTGACAGAGGGCGGCGGATCGATTATAGTTGCATACAATCGGATGCGAGAGTAAGTACCGTGGGAACCAACGGACTATTTGCTTGCTTGAAGTGGAGGTCGTTGTGGGATCAGTTCTATCTAGTGGCTCATAGTGGGAATCCAATGGAATGAATTTGTATCGGTTCGTTAAGAAAAGTCTTTCAGGGCGAGTAGAATTATTATTTGTTCCATCACTCGTGTTGTCCGAGTTGTATACTTGGACTGTACAACTATTATTGGTCGCTCATTTAGGAGTTATACGATGAAAAGCAAAATCATAATAAGCACCATAGTAGCGTTCCTCATCAGTTATCTGCTTAGTCCTCCTGACTTCCTGGCTGGAATTCTCGTTGGGATCGGATCGGCGTTTTTTTGTTTCGCCGTGTTATTTATGCTTGCAAGATGCACTTTCGTGAGATCATCAACGAATTCAATGCATACATTAATCAGTATTCTTGTTTGTATGGTTTCAGTTTTGTCGGTGCAATGGCATCCGTGGCTTCGATTTCAACGAAAGATCGCTGATTGGACAGACTGTTCTCCAAATTCTTCTATTCTGTCTTCTGGGACTTCATCTAGTAGTTCTCGCATAGGCCATCTGTGGATCATGTGTTCGACAAATCACGGGGGCGGCTTGCCCAAGGAAACTCAATCTGTGATTTGTTCGTTAGATTCCCCCAAAATTCACAGCTACGAAGGATCAGCCAATACTTGGAGGTTTGAATTTTCAGATGGTAATTCCGTCGAGTTGAAGATAGAAAAGGATGAAACAGTCTGGATAGATAAACAGCACAGAGTTACATATTTGGGGCCAGTTCTTAACAGAGAGGATGTATCGTCTCTCCTTAACCGCGGTCATGATGATGATCTTAACATATCATCACCCGAAGAACTTTTGACAATTGTCAACGAACTAAAGCGCAAGCCATTTGAAAATAAATAGGGACAGTGGGAGGAGCTAGTCTAAATCTGGGGAGTCTAAATCTGGGGACACCATACATATTTCTGCGTTAGGAAGAGCTAGGGACAGCCCCCCTGCCACCTGTTTTTTTCTTGACACGACGCTTACTTCTGAGATATCGGGGGAAACCATACATATTTCTGCGTTAGCAAGAGCTAGGGCAGCCCCACCGGCGCCTGTCTTTTTTTCTTGACACCACGCTTAATTAGCCTTTGTCAAGCCTGCCCTAAGCCCAGCCGAATGGGCCCGATTCACGCATATCCAGCCGGGTCGGCTTCGATGGGTTGCGCCCGGG
>SMTZ1_10005824_pt1 | contig 21272 bp, 21 predicted proteins | sample DeeMarSWOR136_30_FD_25667 | JGI IMG/M metagenome (IMG submission 25667) | reverse complement strand
TTGGCGGAGGGGAGAAATTTGTTAAGATGAAGTCTCTCTTGCGGAATGCTAAATTACATACAATTTGTGAAGAAGCTAAATGTCCTAATATTGCAGAATGTTTTGGCAATGGAACTGCTGTTTTTTTGATTTTAGGGGATATTTGCACTAGAAACTGCAAATATTGTAATGTAAAACATGGAACTCCTCTTTCTTTAAATCCTAATGAGCCAAAGGACGTTGCAGAGAGTGTTAAAGAATTAGGCTTGAGATATGTTGTTATTACCTCTGTTACAAGAGATGATTTGAATGATGGTGGTGCCAGTGTTTTTTATGATACTGTCGAGGAAATCAAAAAACAAAACGAGAATTGCAAAGTAGAGGTCTTAATTCCTGATTTTAAAGGTAGGATTGAATCTTTAAAAAAAGTCATTGATACAAAACCTGATGTAATCAATCACAATATTGAGGTTGTTCAAGAATTATTTCCTGAAATAAGGCCTGAGGGAAACTATGAGACTAGTTTAGGATTACTAAGAAACATTAAAAATATCGACAAAAAAGTAAAAACAAAATCTGGTTTCATGATAGGTATTGGTGAAAACAAAGAACAAATCTTGAAAACAATGAAAGATTTAAAAGAATCAGATGTTGATTTTTTAACAATAGGCCAGTATTTACAACCTACAAGGGAGCATGCCGAGATTAAAAAATACTATACTCCTAAAGAATTTGACGAACTGAGAGCAATCGCTTTAGATATGGGTTTCAAGCATGTTGAGTCTGGTCCACTTGTTAGAAGCTCGTATCACGCTGAAAAAGCGATTTGTTAAACAAATTTATAAATAGTTATTTTATCTCTTTTGCAGATGAATTCTAAATCTGTTTACAAGGTTCCAAATGGAAAGCTTCTGAAAATCTTCTTAGAGTTTAATGAAAAAAACAATTCTATTGAGAGTATTAACATAACTGGAGATTTCTTTGCTTATCCTGAAGAAGCAATTGAAACTATGGAAGATGAGCTGAAAAACACTCTATTAAAAAGAGAAATTTTACTTGAGAAAATAAACTCTATTATCAAAGAAAATAATATTGAATTTATCGGTCTTAATGCTGAAGGTCTAACTGAAGGAATTTTGATGTGTTTAAAATGAAAGAAGAGTGGCGTTTATTGGAAACAGAGAACTATACAGCTGCTGCTAATATGGCAATAGACAGAGCTGTGCTTGTGGCTAATAGTGAAGGTAAGGTTCCCCCCACTGTACGATTTTTTACCTGGAAACCACCTGCTATTTCAATAGGCTATTTTCAAAGCCTTAAAGAAGAAGTCGATCTAGATGTCTGCAGAAAACTTGGCATTGACTATGTACGAAGAATAACTGGAGGAGGAGCTGTTTTTCACGATGAAGAACTTACCTATAGTATTGTTATTCCTGAGTCTCATTCTCAAATTCCAAAAAATATTATAGAAAGCTATGGAAGAATCTGTGGGGCACTTATGAAAGGTTTGAAACATTTGGGAATTGGGAGCAAATATGCTCCTATAAATGATATTATTACTGGTGGTAAAAAGATCTCGGGGAATGCTCAGACTAGAAAGTTAAAAACAGTTTTACAGCATGGTACTATTTTAATAGATGTAGATGTTGACAAAATGTTTTCTCTTTTAAAAGTTCCAAATGAGAAGATAAAAGATAAATTAATAGCAGATGTAAAACAGAGGGTAACGTCAGTAAAACAAATTCTAGGTGAAGATATACATTTTAAGGAAGCTGCTGAAGCTATGAAGATTGGCTTTGAAGAAGAATTTAATGTGGAACTTATTGATGGTAATCTAACTGAAGAAGAAATTGAGCTTACAAAAAAGTTTGAGAGGGAATGTTTCTCAACAAGAGATTGGAATCATAGGCGATAAATCGGATTTTATGGTTGGATAAGTTTTTCTAGAGCTCTATATCCCTTCATAGCATCATTTTTGTGTATAATAAAAGTCAGTTCTGTATTTGTTGAAACAATTTCATATATGTTTATATTTTCCCATGCAATATTTCGAATGATATTGAAGATTACTCCAGGTGTATAAAAAAAATCTTTCGAAAAAGTCATTGTAAGAGATACTAGGTTATCTTCTGCAATTAGAATTTTTTCACCTTTTAGAATTTCAAGTAATTCTTGTTTGTATCTTTCATTTGTTACAATACTTACTTCAGAACTTCCTTGTATAATATTAAGAATGTCTCCTCTTTCAAAGTTAACAATATCATAGAGTTTTTTAAGCTTGACAAGTAACATTGGGGATCCAACGATTGCAATATCGCAGATTTTAGTTTTCATTATAATATCTGATGAATAGTCAAATTGAATCGTTTTTTGTTTCTGTTTTAATTGTTCAGAATATCTTCTTAGTGCCATTTCTATTGCATGTTTTTTTACTGGTTTTCCTAAATATTCTTGAACCTCTGGCTGTATTTGTTTTGCTAATAAAGCAAAGGAGATGATTCCTTTAAACATCGATTCTTGGACATACACATTGTCATCAACTAGTTTTTGGACCACATTACTTACTGTTACCATAACAGACACCCAGTATATTTGTGATTATAATCACATTAAGTATTTATATAATTTTTTGTTTTTATTCTCACGATAATATGTTTATATGCGTCGAATGCGGAACAAGGATCGATGTTGATAACCCTTCGACCTCTATCGTGGTTGATTGTCCTACGTGTGGAACTGAATTAGAAATCTTGGAAGACAATTTGATAGGGTTACATTTGGGTCCTTCCGAAGAATAAAATGGGATAAACAAATGGTACAAATTCTTGATTCAACTTTAAGAGAAGGAGAACAAACTCCGGGTGTAACATTTAGTGTAGACGAGAAACTGAAAATCGCGAATCTTCTAGACAATTTTGGAGTAGATATTATAGAAGCAGGCCACCCAAGAGTAAGCCATGATATATATAGAGGAGTAAAAGAGATTTCCAACCAAGGATTTCGTGCAGATATCCTTGCTCATTGCCGGGCAATAAATGAGGATATTGATATAGCTCGTTCTTGTGATGTTGATTGGGTAGGAATATTCTTCTGTGTATCAAATCGACGTCTTGAACAACAATTCCGATCAAATATTGGTAAAGCAATTGACCTTGTAATAGGAGCTGTAGAATACGCAAAATCCTACGGATTAAAAGTAAGATACACTCCTGAGGATGCGGTAAGAACAGATTATACTTCATTATTGCAAATTTCAAGAGCTGCAGTTGAGGCTGGGGCTGATAGAATAAGTATCGCAGATACAGTTGGAGCAATGACTCCAAGAAAGATTTATGATTTGTTTAAGAAATTAAAATCATATCTAAATGTAAAATTAAATGTGCATTGCCATAATGACTTAGGTTTAGCTACAGCAAATTCATTGGCCGCCTATGAAGCAGGAGCATCGACAATAGATGTATCTGTTAATGGTTTAGGAGAAAGAGTAGGTATTGCTCCATTATCTGAGGTTTGTGTTGCGCTTCATTGTATGTACAATACAAAAAACAAGTGGAAATTAGAAATGCTGCCTCAAATTTCTCAAGTTGTATCTCAAGCCTCAGGTCTATTTATTTCTCCTAATGCTCCTATTATTGGTGAAAATGCTTTTTTGCATAATGCTGGGCTCCATGTTGCTGCTGTTATTAATGATCCAAGTTTTTATGAGGTTATTCCTGCAGAGCTTGTTGGGAAAAAAAGAGATTTTATCCTGGATAAAATGGCCGGTGTTCAAACAGTTAAACAAAAACTCAAACAGATGAATATCAATACAGGTAATGACGACATTACAAGATTAATGCAATATGTTAAGTCAAAGGAGAAGGGTGAAGTCTCTGATTACGAAATAATAAATCTATTAAATGAAAACGAAATAAATGGTATTGCATATCAATGAAGGTTTTAGTAAAAAAAGTCAATGGATTTACAGACTCCATAGATGGAGGAAATCCTGCAGGCGTATTGTTAGATTCCCCAAGATTAACTAATAGACAGATGGCTTATATTTCTAAGTTCTTAAAAGTCTCAGAAACTGCTTTTGTTTTTTCAAGTGAAAAAGCAGATTTTAAGGTTAGATTTTTTACTCCTAAAATCGAAGTTGATTTATGTGGTCATGGGACAATTGCTACTTTTTTTACGATGGCACTTGAAGGTAAACTTCCAAAAGACAAAAATATCATTGTGAGACAGGAGACAAAAGCTGGTATTTTACCAGTAGATATTGAATTTTCAAATGATGGAGAAATTAAAAGAGTGATGATGACTCAGGGTAAACCTGTATTAAAAGATATATATTTAGATATATCTAAAATTGCGGATTCATTAAACATATCAATAGAAGAAATTGATGATTCTTTACCAAAACAAGCCGTTTCTACAGGATTGTTTACATTACCTATATGTATAAAATCATTTGACACCCTTAAATCGATTAAACCTGATTTTGAAAAAATTAAAAAACTCTGTAATAAGCTAAATGTTGGTAGTTTTCATCTTTTCACCTTTGAAACAATTGAGCCGAGGTCTGTCTATCATGCAAGAAATTTTTGTCCAGTTTATGCCGTAAATGAAGATCCTACAACTGGTACTGCAAATGGTGCGGTTTGTAGTTATTTGCTAAAAAATAAAATTATCCAAGAAAATAATTTGGTATGTGAGCAGGGGGATATTATTGGTAGACCAGGTAGAGTATACGTTGAAATTAATGGAGATGTTGTAAAAGTAGGCGGAAGAGCAAAAATAGTTCAAGAAAAAGAAATTTTACTGTAAAAAATAATAGATTTTAGGTTGTATAGTATCCTTCAAGTTCTGCTATTAAGTTCATCGAGCCCATAGTTGACATGCTCGATTCAGATTTTGGAACAACTCCCTCTTGAGAAATCCATACTTTAAAATTGAAGTCCATTGAACCCACAGCTCCCCCATAGGCTGCCTGTTCCATCACAACAACATAGCAGTCTTCAAAAGTACCTGCAGCGACAGTAACATCCTCCTGACTTGAAACGCTAATACTCATAGTTACATCAACTTCTTGACCTGAAGTTGTGATTGTGTAGTCAAATTCCTTATTATATCCAATGTATAGATCATCTACAGATGATATCATTCCCCAGTAATCTGCCGGTAGTTTTGCTTCTGAACTAACTCCCATTGAAGGAATCGATGTTTTTATTTCACCAGTATCTTTGTTCCAAGTGATCTCCGTAGTTATATCCATATCCTCTAGCTCTTCGGGTTCACTATAATCATAAGTCATTGTCATAAACACAGGTATTTTAGTTTCTTTTTCAACAAAGTAAGTATAATCCATTATGAAAGCAATATCTTGATATCCGTAATACATATTCACGTCGCCTCTGCCTTTTATTACAAGGTAATCAGCCCCTCTGTAATTTTCTGTTCCAACGGTTTCCTCAGTTGATGTACCAACTTTTTCTCCATTGTAGTAGATACCATATTTGCCGATACATCCGTCAGCAGGTATTGACTGGAAGTTTCCACTTGCTAGAGACATCAGACTAACAGTTGGCCCTCCACTAATCATAGTTTTTGCGGTTCCAAAAGAATATTCGTCGACACTATCTCTCATTTCATCAATTAATTTTTCAAACTCAGTTTTTCCTAGCCCCATAAATACAAATAATGCTGCAGCGATTAAACAAGCAGCCATTGCTATGGCGACAGCCGCTATTATTTTTTTTCTACCTGGTTTTGCAGGAGAGGTTGGAGGTTGGGGGCTATAGGGTGTTGTTTCTAAATCGGTGGAATATGATGTTTGATTGACAGATGGAGTTACTGTGCCTTCAAATTTGTTTTCACCGTAAGGATAGGATATTTTGTCGTTTGGGGGTTCTGTTCCACATTTAAAACAAGATTTTGACATTTTTTCACCTACAACATTCGATTTCTCCCGTTTTTCGAATAGTTGACGTAATATGATACTATCTACATATAATTAATTATAGTTATCGATAAACGAGATATACTTTTATATATCTTTATATATATCTCACTATAACTGAGAAAGGTCTAATTCTAATCCATCACTAGCAGCAATAACCTTAACTCCAAGTTTTTTAGATAAGTTTTCAGCAATCTCCCAGGGTTTTGCCTTAACCATAGTCATGCCAAAATGTGTTAGAATTGTCAGTTTGGGTTTTTTTTCAGAAATTATCTTTTCAGCATCTTTTATATCAAAATGTTGGAGATTTCTTTTATTTTCATAAAAAACTACATTGAGTATTAATAAATCTCCATTATAATAAGATTCAAGATCATTGAAATACTTTGTATCTGAAATAATTGATATTGAGGCATTTTTTCCAAATATGTTAAATCCATAGCTCTCTACACTATGATGGATATGTTTAACAGGTGTTTCAAAAGAAATATTACCGATTTTATATCTGCCTTTTTCTTTTAGAGTTTCAATTTTTTCTAAATAATTTCTAATATATTTTAAAACAACAGGATCATCATCTAAGGCATCTTTTGGTGCAAAAAGAACTCCCTTTTTATCCCATCCTCCATTTGTCATTGCCTCGATTATGATATTTACATCATTTGAGTGATCAAGATGTTTATGTGAAAGAATAATTCCATCTAAATCCCTTGGATTTAATTTAGGTTTACTTGATAGAATCCTAACAAGGGAACCTGGACCAGGATCAATTAAAACGTTTGTATCATCTAATGTAAGCCAAATTCCACCTGATTTTCTGATTTGTCTTGAAACAACAAAACGTCCACCTGCGGTTCCTAGGAATTTGATTTTATTCATTTGCTCCCCGTTTTTAAAGAAAATTATTAAGAGGGCGTATCCTATTTTCACTTATGAATCTTTTTGAATATACGTATGATCTTGTAAGACAGATACCTGATGGAAACATTTCATCTTATGGGGCTGTCGCTGAGGCTCTTGGGGATAAGATTGCTGCAAGAGCCGTAGGTCGAATGATGAACCAGAATCCAAATGCTGATACTATGCCTTGTTACAAGATTGTTCATTCTAATGGTCGACTTGGTGGTTTCGGTCTTGGAATTGATGATAAAATCAGAAGGTTAAATGAGGTAAACATCGAAGTTGAAAAAGGTAAAATTGTTGATTTTAAAACCGTATTTTTCAATGATTTTAAAACAGGTTTCCCTTTGAAAAAACTTAGGCAAGAACAGATAGATAGATATTGCTTATCCAAAAAACGAATTTGATTATGCATGTGGTGCATGTGTCGTAATGGATTATAAAACAAAAGAAATAATTGAAAAGAAAACGATTTTTTGGGAGACAGATTTTCCTTATATTTCCACTTACCTTTTTTATCGAGAGTTTCCTGTAATTAGAGAGCTTGTTAATATTATAAAGTCTGAGCCAACAGTTTTTATGTTTGATGGAAACGGTATCTTACACCCATATGGAATTGGCCTTGCAACTCAGGCAGGAATAACTCTAAACAAACCAAGTATAGGTGTTGCAAAAAGACTATTATATGGTGATATTAATGGTAATAATGTAAAAATTGATGGGGTAAAAAAAGGAATAACCTTCTACTCTTCAGAAAAAATTAAAAGGCCGATTTATGTGTCTCCAGGTAATAAAATATCCTTTGAATCAACTTTAAAGATTGTTAAAAAACTAAGTAAGTTCAAAATACCTGAACCACTAAGACAGGCTCATATTTTTGCTAAAAAAACTATTAAATCAAAGATCAAGTAGTTCTTTACTTGAAATTACAGGAATCCCTTTATTTTCAAACCAATTTCTAAACTCTGTAACTTGAGATTTTTTCAGAGATTTTCTATGAATATATACTCCTTTTACATTTGGGGTTTCCTGTAAAGCTTTTTGTAGCATTTCACCGTTAATATTTCCTGCTTCAATATGATACGATGGTATCATATGTCCAAATGCTACTTTTTTTTCAAGAACTACATCTGTGAATCTAGGTGCATAGTGTCCTCCACCTATTCCCACCAGCACTGGTATATCATCTGTGAAATCCTCTTCATAATGATACGTTTCTAGTAGTTCTAGAATTGATTTTGCCACTACGTTTGCAGGTTCTTGTTTTTCCCATTCTTTTTCTGTACTTCCAACTTCTGCAAAGAGAGTTGGTATAGTCATGTATGGTCCGTGATGTGTAACTTCAAGACATACCTTGTGATATAGATTTGCTTGTTCAGCGTTTTTCTTCATGATTCTTAAGAGATGTGACATTAATTTTGGTGCTGATTTTGATAGTGTCCCTGTCTTTCCTCCAAACTGTGCTTCACCATAGTTACCGATTGGATGTGTCGTTAGTGTTGGTTCTCCTGTTTTACTTCTATGGCGGGATAAAAAAATTGCTTGTTTAGGTTTTAATTCTAGTCTTTCTTCAACTTCTTTTTCAAGATTTTCATGCATGATTTTTCTGTCATTTATTGTAACTATAACTACATCTTTCATGCTTGAATGTCTATAGACTGTGTTTTTGTTGAATATATCAATTTCATCCCAGTTTGATCCTTCTAAAAGTTCTTTTTTGATGTTATTACTTGCAGGATCCTTGGTAGAAGATACGATTAAAACAGTAATGAGTTTCACCTTAGCTGGTGAAATATTAGTTATCTTTTTTAAATTTACTCTTTGGGTCCACATCGATCGTTTTTTAGCATTTCTTTTATTTTTTGCATGCGTACTACAAAACGAATTCTACCCTCAACATCACAAATTTTTGCTATGTATTTTATCTCTTCTGCTTCTTGTTTACTAGACAACAGCCCTACGATCAACATGTTTCAACATGTTTTATTATATTTATGAATATATAATAATTATTGTACAACTGTTATCCAATATATCCAGCAATTTTGACAAAAATTATTTTTTACTAATTATTTAAAATAGCCCCTCTTAACTTGGTCTCATCCATTTTATAATTACTACAAGAAAACCTAAAATAAAGGGGATGATAATTATGTAATAGAGGATGTCAAGCTTTCTCAAAAATTCAGTTATATCATATCCATAATAATATAACAAAACAATTACAACTAATACAATAGGAACCAGCAATGCTAATATTAGCGGTAGAGATTCTCTATTCACCTTTATTTCCCCATCCCATTATAATATATACAAATAAATACTTTTAGGTATACTTCTAGATATACATTAAATTTAGTAAGTTTCTTTTTCTATCGGAGTATATTTTTCATTACCTTGGAATATCTCATTAACTGGGCAATTGGTAAATGCAATGTCCATATCATTCGGCCTGTACTTTCCATCTCGGGTATCCCAATAGATCTCAATACCATTATCATCAATTGCGAGTACTATGCCTTTATACTCTTTATTCTTACCATTTTTATCCTTATAAGTTCTCTTCACTCTATCCCCAAGCTCAAATGCATCATACAATGAGGGATAATTCTTATCTTTTCCTTTCTCTTCTTTTTTTGTCATAATATCACCTACACCATCTATTTTCATGATATTGTCTGTTGTTAACTTTATTTAAAGTTATCCTGTAAAAAACTATTTTATGTCAAAATGTCAAAATGTAAAAATAGCAAAAATATAAGTCATATTTTTTGTTATATGGCTAAAGGATTGATATGAAAAAAGTTGCTATGATGATTTCAACTATCTTACTTTTTGGTGTATTAATTATCTTTTCATCTGTTGGAGTATGTGAAGAAACAAGTGGAAACACTTTATATGCTGGTGGAAGCGGAGACGGAAATTATAGCAGCATCCAAGAAGCGATAAATGCTTCTTCAGATGGTGATACAATTTTTGTTTACAGTGGGACATATACTGAGAACATTGTAATTAACAAGTCCATAAGTTTGATTGGAGAAAATAATACAAACACAATTTTATCAGGAGCTTTAAACAACAATGTTAGGTTCCCGATTTATGTTATTAGTGTTAATGCTAACAATGTAAGCATTAGTGATTTGACAATTAAGGACAATGATTGTGGGATTATCACCGAAAATTCAAATAATAATACAATTACAAACAACATATTCATGAATATATCTTCTTTATTAGGTGGTATTTTTTTAGTTTCCTCAGTTGATAATACTCTAAAAGATAATAATTTTATAAACACTGGTCTAATTATCAGCGGTACTTCAAGGAAAAATATTGTCCTTAACAATTATGTTAATGGTAAATCACTTATTTACTTAGAAGACGAATCTAATAAAGTCATTGAAGAAGCAGGACAAGTAATATTGCTCTATTGTAATAACATAACTATTAAGAACCAAAATATATCTAATATTAATCAGGGGATTGAAATATATAATTCAAAAAAATGTATTATTTCTGGTAATTACATCTCAGAAAACCAATATGGTTTATCGATTTCCGAATCAAATAATATAACTGTTTTTGGCAATACTTTTTTTTACAATGGTGAGGGGATATATTTAAAAAATTCAGAATTTAACATTCTTGCTTATAACAATATTTCCAAAAATAACGGAACTTGTATTTATCTTGATCATTCTGTTAACAATCAGATCTCAAATAATTCAATATCTAACAATAATGGTACTGGGATATACCTTGGTACAGCCTCCGGTAACAATTTGATAATTGGAAATACTATTAGTTTTAACAAGTTTAATGGTATTGATTTATATGTTGAATATTGTATTGATAGTATTAACTTGATATATCATAATAATTTTATTAGAAATTTTTATGATGAATCCATTGGGGAAAGTATCAACGCCGATGAAAGCTGTAGCCATAACTGGTACAATAGTAGTTTGAGACAAGGGAACTATTGGGACGACTACACTGGACTTGATAAAAACAACGATGGAATCGGGGACGAACCATACAAAATATCAGACGGAGAAAATGCTGATGAATATCCTCTGATGATGCCATATGATGGGACAATTAGACTAAAAGAATTCTATGTTGACGAAGGCCCTCTTTATACAATGCTTATCGTAGGTATTATCGTAGCAATTCTGTTTTGTTTACCAATAGCATATGTTTGGTACAGAAAATACTACAAAGTAAAATAAAGAATTGGATCTAAGTTGTTTTAATTGTTCCAAGGATAGGTTCGTATATCAAACCTTTATCCATAAGTGAAGTAAGTGCTTCTTCAATTGAATCCTTATCAAGACCTGCCTTTTCACATTTCTCAGTGATTAAATCCCAGGGAGCTCCATCTTCACCTTCTATTTGTTTTATTGTTTCCAAAACAGTATTCTCAATTTCAAGAAATTTATCCTCTTCTTCTTTAGCTTCATCCTTTGTTTCAATCTCTGTAATTTTCGGTTTTTCATCTTGTATTATTGTCTCTTCTTTTGGTTCTATTTTTTCTTCACTGGTTTCACTTTCTTCTTTTTCTTCTACCACTTCTTCTTCAACTTTTTCATCAATTTTCAAATCTGGTAATGTTTCTTTACTCGGTCTTAGATATTGCAAAGATTCCTGGATTAATGCTACGTATTTATTCAAATCAATGCTTCCATAATTTTTCAACGCTTCAACTATACCCTCAGAGAGTTCCCTGCTATATCCAAGTTTTCTTAGTGCATAAGAATCTGACTCAGTCATCTTCATTGCTTCTAAAACTGCTTCAATTCTATCTTTTGTATTTTTACATGTTTCAAGGATCCATTTATCCCTTATGTCAGCGCTGACTTCCATAATCCTTTCAGGACGTATAGAAACATAAAGTGTTCCTTCTTCAGGGGTATATGTTCGTGCTTTTCCAATTACAGCTACAAATGCAGGAACTTCAATATTTGAAAGAACATCTGTTACTTCTTTTTGATACTGCCCAGAATACAAAGTAAAAACACCAGTAGGATCAGAGATATGAGCTCTTACCATTTCTCCATCTTCAGATATATTCTCAACATCTGTAAGAACACCTATTATAAACAAACGATTAACTTTGGCACCAAGTGGAGTAACGATATAAGATGGAGTCATCTCTCCTTCGCCTTTTATCTCAACAGTTGAATCATTATACTCTCCAGCAAAAACCTTCCAAGCAGTTTCACGTTTCATAGTAAATCCTCCAATTCTTGAGATAATATTTCAGCTTCTTCTTTTATATCGATTTCAATAAGTTTTGCATCTCTAGCAATCAAGCTTGTACCAAATTCGTCACCAAGTGCATTACCCCGCATACTAATCTTATGAGCAAAAAGTATTTTATTTATCTCATCTAACAAAACGTTTTCGTTCATCTTTTTACATTCTTCTAATGTTTTTCCAAGTAGTTTTTCAGTTAGCTCTCTGTTCAAAATACTACTAATCGAACCTGTTCCATCATCTATAACAAGCTTGAGTCTTAAATCTGGTTTACCACTCACTTTTCCGTGAATGCTGCACTCCCCGTTTTGTATAACGCGGCTGCATACAGGGCATCGTATAATAATTCCAGAGCCAGGTCTGATTTCTATAACAGTGCCCTCCACTTCAACATCTAGTGCTCCTCTTTTTTCCACTAGCATGTGAAGAGGCATTTTAATTAATTCAAGATCTCCCTTTGGAATCTTACTCTTATCAAGTTTTTTAACAGTGGCTCTCTCATCAAAAGTAAGTTGTGGAATACCCTTCCAGGATTTTACATATCCACCGGTTATTCGAAAAACATCTCCTTCTCTCAATTTGAAATCATGCCATGAAGTAAACTGGGCTTTACCCGTTTCATCAGCAAGTGTTCCAGAAAATACATTCTTCGTCTCTTCACCTACTTCTGCTTCTCGCTCATTTACCTCTAGAATTCTTGCTGTGACATCAACTGCCCCAAGGCCAGATCGTAGTTCATTTACTTTGAGTTCTCTCGGTTCAAAGGCACTCTCAGGAAGTTTATCTTTATCAGTTTTCTTAATGCTTACACGATCTCCAAAATTTAATTGTACTGCCCCTTGCCATTCTCGTGTGTAGGCATTTGAGATTTCTACTACATCTCCTTTTTCAACATCGAGTTCACTACTCCATGCTGTGAAAGGAATAGTGCCGCTTTCATCTCCTAAAATACCATAGAATATCTTACGGGCGTCTCCTTTTACAGTTATCTCCTTAGGGTTCACTGCAATAACACGACAAAGTAAGTTTACACTACGCTCATTTGGCTCTAAGTCAGATATCAACTTTCGTTCAGAAGATTGGCCCGAAGTAGATAGCACTGCAACTCCACCGAACTTTTTAATTAATGTTTGTTTGGCTTGATCAATAGGTACTCCATATTCCATGAATTTACTAAGCTCTCTTTCAAGTTCTTCTCTGGAGATATTCTTTTCACTTAGAGCATTTAAAATATCATCTACATGAGATTCAATATCCTCTTCAGTCACAAATGTAACCTCCCGTAAAATGGATAGATTATTTGATATATCAATGTATCCTTATTTTAAAATGGATTTTACTAATACAGCCCAGAGATGTTTCCTTTATCATCGATGTCAATTTTTTCTGATGCAGGTTTTGCAGGAAGACCAGGCATTGTAGTAATTTTACCAGTCATTGGGACTAAGAAACCTGCTCCAGCCGAGAATTTAATCTCTCTAACTGTAATCTTAAAGCCTTCAGGTCTACCAAGACATTTTGAATCATCTGAAAGTGAATACTGTGTTTTGGCAATACAGATAGGTAGTTTATCCAACCCTAATTCTTCACAAAGCATAATGTCTCTTTCTGCTATAACCGTATATACAACTCTCTCTGCACCGTACATTTTCTTAGCAATAGTTTCAATTTTTTCTTTAACAGGTGCGTTTAAATCATATAAATAACAGAATTTTGAAGGATTGTTATGTATAAGGTTCACTAATTTTCCAGCTAGTTCAATTCCACCTTCCCCTCCTTCACTCCATATATCAGCAACTGCAACAGGAATATTCTTAGATTTGCAATATTCTTCAACGATTTCAATTTCTTCATCCGTATCATCCACAAAATGATTTATTGCTATGATGACTGGAACGCCAAAATACGATATGTTTTCTAGATGTTTTTCAAGATTTGGCAGACCTTTTTTAACATCTCCATTACCATGTCTTTTTAATGCCTTTATACTTACTAACAAAACAACTGCATTAGGTTTCAAGTTACCTGTCCTACAAACAATGTTGAAAAACTTCTCTGCACCAAGTTCTGAACCAAAACCTGCCTCTGTAATTACATAATCTGCAAGCTTTAAGGCCATTTTTGTAGCAATAAGGCTATTTGTTCCATGAGCAATATTTGCAAAGGGACCACCATGAATAAAAGCTGGTACACCCTCAATTGTTTGGACAAGATTTGGTTTCAATGCATCTTTTAATAAAACCGCCATTGCGCCTACTGCTTTCAAATCACTTGCGGTAATGGGTTTATTATCATATGTGTAAGCAACTATTATTCTGCCAAGCCTTTTTTTCAAATCATTTAGATCTTCAGCTAAACAAAGTATGGCCATGATTTCAGATGCAGGAGTTATTGCAAATTCTTCTTCGTGAGGAACTCCATCTTTAGGACCACCTAAGCCTACAACAACTTTCCTGAGAGATCTGTCACTAATATCCAAAACTCTAGGCCAAACAATATATCGTGGATCAATATGAAACTCATCACCATGATGAATATGATTGTCAAGTAGGCTAGCTAGGAGATTATGGGCACTTGTAATAGCGTGCATGTCACCAGTAAAATGAAGATTAATATCCTCCATTGGTAAAACCTGTGAATAGCCCCCGCCAGCTGCTCCTCCTTTTATTCCCATAGTAGGACCAAGAGATGGTTCTCTTATACACAACATAGTCTTCTTTCCAAGCTTTGCAAGCGCTTGTGCAAGCCCGATAGTCATCGTAGTTTTACCTTCACCTTCAGGAGTCGGATTAATGGTTGTTACAAGTATTAGTTTCCCATCCCTGTTTCCTTTAATTCTGTTAAAAATCTTTGGAGAAATTTTAGCCTTAAAACCCCCGCAAGGAATTACCTCATCTTCTTTTATCCCTACCTTCTGAGCGATATTGTACATATCCTCAAGCTTTGCTGACCTTGCGATTTCTATATCTGATTTCATAGTAAAAAACGAAAGTAAACAAGATATACTTATAAATTTGCCAACCTACATTCTACTATTGACAATTTTCATTATCTCTTCTGTTTTTTTAGCAGTATTTTTTTGTAGTTTATCTATTTCAGAAGAGATCTTTTTTACGAATTTTTCATCTTTAATTGATCCAAGATTAATCTTGACATTAAGAATAGCAGTCTCAACGCCTGCTTGTGCCATTAATGCCGATACTGCGGAATCAGTAATAGAGTTCTGGTTTCCTTTTTTTGCAACAACCATTGCTACATCTAATATTTTTTCACAAGTATTTGCTGTTTCCAATGGTACAGCTGCTGCAGTTTTGTAGCCTTCCTGTATTGCAGCGCTTCTTTTCTTCTTCTGTTCTTCTGTTTCTTTTGGCATTTTAAATGCTTTCATTACATCATTAAAAGCTTCTGTATCTTCATCAATAAGTTTGGTAAGTTTCTTTCTTAGTTGTTCGCTTTTCTTTAGAACCTCTTTAATTTCCTCCTGAACATCAGCATATTTTTCTTTTCCAACTGTTAGATTACAAACCATTGAAGATAGCGCTGCTCCAAGACTTCCAGAAAGTGCTGCAACACTTCCTCCACCTGGTGCAGGACTACTTGATGCAAGTTCGGAAAGAAAACTGTTTACTTTCATTGAAGCAAGATGTCCAGTTTCTTCAACCATGTATTCGATTACTTTTTCCTCAGGTTTAAAGGGGTAAAGTTCAGACAATCCAAGTTTATCAATTGCAAGTGCAACTAGTTCTTCCTCCACAGTAATTTTAAGTCCATGTTTTTTAGAATAGAATTTACCAGCTAAAATCAAGGATTCCTTTGGAACCAAACCAACGATTTCGCTACCAGTTGCTTTTACCCCGAGTTTTCCAGCTTCTTCTTGCACTGCTTCAAAAACATCATGGAGGTTTACCTCACGATAGTTAAGTAGATTCATAGAAACCTGAGAGATGTTTTCATCATACATCATTCCCCCAGCTTGAACTCCTTTGAATCTACCAGGAATCCTCTCAGGCTTACCATCAGGCCCAACTATTTTATTGCCGTCTTTATCTTTTTTAATGACTCCACTTGTTCTAATTTTACCCGCGATTTCGTTAGCAATAGATTTGTCATTTGTATTCAAATTGATATTATACGCAAGAAGGATATCTCTACAACCAGTTGCTGTTGTTCCACTTTTTGGAACAAAAACTGGTTTACCATAATCTGGTTTAAATGATGGTTCCTTAAACTTTTTTTCAAGTGCCTCGTATTCACCTTTTCTAATATCTGGAAGTCTTACTCTTTCTGGTTTCGCTGCAGACTTTGCATAAAGAAACACTGGAACACCAAGTTCTTTAGCCATGCGTTCTCCAAATTTTTTTGAAAGTTCTATGCAATCTTTATCTGTAACATCTTTAATTGGGATAAATGGACACACATCGAGAGCGCCCATTCTGGCATGTTCACCTTTGTGTTTTGTCATATCAATAAGTGCAACTCCGACTTTTGCAGCTCGAAATGCTGCTTCAAGAACAGGTTCAGGTTCTCCAACAAAAGTATAAACTGTTCGATTAAAATCAGCACCTGGGTCAACATCAAGTAATTTTACTCCATCAACAGATTGAACTGCTGCTGATATTGCATTAATTATGGATTTATCCTTGCCCTCGCTAAAATTTGGTACACATTCTACTATTTTTTTCATTTTTTGGCACCGAAACCCTAATCTAGGTTCTTCTTTTAACTGTTTGGGAACAGGACATGAAAACAGTGGACATCCTCATAAAAAATGCAAACGAGTTAATTACATTAAAAGGTCCAAACAAACCAAGAATAAAGAAAGAAATGAGTGATCTTTCAATAATCAATAACGGTTCAATAGCGATTAAAGATGATATAATCGTCGAAACCGGTAAAAATCTTAAATACAAAGCTAAAGAGACTATTGATGCCTCAGGTAAAATAGTAATGCCAGGCTTTGTTGATCCTCATACTCATCTGGTTTTTGCTGGATCACGAGAATTTGAACTAGATTGGAAGCTTAAAGGATTATCATACATGGATATCTTGAAAAAAGGAGGAGGAATAGTTTACACTGTAAATGAGACAAGAAAAGCAAAAGACGCAGATCTATTGAAACAAGCTTGTATCCGCCTTGATAATATGCTTCGATATGGAACAACCACTTGCGAAGCAAAAAGCGGCTATGGTCTTAATACAGAGACAGAACTCAAAATTTTAAAGCTACAAAAGAAACTCAATGAAGCACATCCAGTTGATATAGTTAGTACCTTTCTTGGCGCTCATGCTGTTCCAAAAGAGCACACAACTGAGGAATATGTTGACATTGTTATTAACGAAATGCTGCCAAAAACTAAGGGACTAGCTAAGTTTTGTGATGTTTTCTGTGAAAAAGGAGTTTTCACACCAACTCAATCAAAAAGGATTCTTGAAGCAGGAAGAAAACACGGATTAATCCCAAAAATACATGCCGATGAAATAGTTGACACTGGCGGTGCATCCCTTGCAGCTGAAATAGGTGCTATTTCTGCAGATCATCTATTAATGTCCAATAATAATGGATTAAAACAAATGGCTAAAAAAGGAGTTATTGGAGTTATGCTCCCGGGTACTCCGTTTTCTCTAATGATGAAAGACTATGCTCCAGCAAGAAAAATTATTAATTTAGGGGTTCCAGTAGCTCTTGCTACTGATCTTAATCCGAATTGTTGGATTGAAAACATGCAGTTTATTATTCAACTTGCATGTCTTAATATGAAAATGACACCTGCAGAGGCTATTTGCGCTTCGACTTTTAATGCCGCATGTTCGATAGGCTTAAATGATACTATTGGTAGTTTAGAAAAAGGCAAACGAGCGGATCTGATAATTTTAGATATCCCTAATCATAAATTTTTACCATATCATTATGGAATCAACTTGGTAGAAACTGTGATTAAAAAAGGTATTATCATTTAGAACTAAGAGAGGAAATATACATATAGATAGTATATCATACCCCTGATAGATGGGTAAGCTTGGGGAGAACGGAGGCTTAAGACGAGAACTTGGGCTTCTTGACATTTTTTGTATAGCATCTGGTGCTATGATTAGCTCAGGTTTGTTTGTATTACCTGGATTGGCGTTTGCCAAAGCAGGACCTGCTGTTATAATAGCCTATGCAATTGCAAGCCTTTTAGTTATACCCGCAATGTTATCAAAAGCAGAACTTGCTACAGCTATGCCAAAGGCAGGTGGGACTTATTTTTTTATAGACCGAAGTATGGGACCAATGATGGGAACTGTTGGAGGGTTTGCTGCATGGTTCTCTCTTGCATTTAAGAGCGCATTTGCTCTGGTAGGTATCGGCGTTTTTGCTGTTTTGCTTAATCCTGGTTTCACTGAGATTCAGATGAAGTTGATTGCTGTTTTCTTCTGTATAATATTTACTATTATAAATATCCGTGGAGTAAAACATACAGGAAAAACACAGATAATTTTGGTTGTTGGACTTCTCTCTCTTCTGGCTTTTTACATAATTGCAGGTTTTTTCTTTATTCAACCTTCTCATTTCAGCAATTTTGCACCATACGGATTCGGTTCTATATTTTCAACTGCAGGCCTTATTTTTGTATCTTTTGGAGGACTTACTAAAGTTTGTAGTGTTGCAGAGGAATGTAAGAAACCCGGGCGTAATATACCCCTTGGTATGTTTCTTGCTTGGGGAGGTATCTCACTTATCTACATACTAGTTATTTTTGTAACAATAGGGGTGGTAAATCCTTCTCAATTAGAGACATCTCTTAGACCAATTTCTCTTGGAGCAGATAGTATTCCTATCCTTTTTGGGGTTGGTGGTGCTATTATGGCAATAGCTGCAATCCTTGCATTTATAACAACAGCTAATGCTGGAATACTTGCAGCATCTCGCGACCCAATGGCTATGAGTAAAGACCAACTAATACCACATTCTTTTGCAAAGTTATCAAAACGAGGAACTCCAACGTTCTCAATACTCTTTACTTCGGGTTTTATGATTTTTGTGATTTTGTTTTTAGACATTGAAAGTCTTGTAAAGACCGCTTCACTCCTCAAAATATTGTTGTTTTTATTTGTAATATTTTCACTTATGATTATGCGAGAAAGTAAGATACGGCACTATCGACCTAAGTTTCGCTCTCCGTTTTATCCCTGGGTTCAGCTTGCAGGAGTTGTTGGACTTGTATTTCTTATCTTTGAAATGGGTCTCGTTCCAATGATTACCGTTGGAGTTTTCATTCTTTTTGGGTTTGGATGGTATTGGTTCTATGCCCGTGATAAAATATGGAGAGAATATTCACTTCTTCACGTAGTTGAAAGAGTTACTGGACAAAAATCAACAGGATATCTTGTTGATGAAGAATTACGAGAAATATTAATAGAGAGAGATATGTAATTAAGAAATGTGAGATTTTAGATCTCTACAAATATCTGAGACCTGATAAATTAGCAGTGCTTATTGCTGAAAAATTATCAGACAGATTGGGTATACGTGAAGATAAGCTATACAATTTATTGGTACAAAAAGAAAGAGATGCTAATGTAGTTATTCATCCTGGAATTGCAGTTGTTTCTCACATGATAAAAGGCAGAGATAAATTTGATTTAATAATTGTTAGGAGTAAAATGGGAATTATTCTCTATGATGATGTTGATCCTATTCGTGCATTTTTTATAATTATTGCATCCCCTGATAAAAGAAGTTTTTACCTTCATACCTTGATGTGGTTAATTCAGATTGCTGAGGAAACTGATTTTGAGGAGGAATGGATAAAAGCAAAAGATGATGAAGAACTAAGAGATATTATTTTAAAATCTTGGAAGAAAACAAGTTCCTTATAAATTCTATTTTTTATTTGAGGGAGTCATTAAGCCACAGGTTTTTTCGTATACTTCAATTCTATATCGCTTATATCTTGGATACTTTTTAACAAATGATTCAACGATTTCATCAACATTTGCCTTCTTTTTTCTTTTTATGAATTTTGCTAGTTTATCTGATATCTCTTTTTCTATCGCCTCTTCTTTATGTGTATCTAAAATTTGACAAGTTGTATGATAGATTTCGTTTCTATGCTTCTCATATTCTGGATGTTGGGTAGTAAAATCTGTGACTATTTTTTTCACATTTTCCTCTTTCCGTTCAGTTATAAAATCATCGAGCTTTATTGTAAGTATTCTATCAAAATTGCTTTTTGTATAGTGTTCATGCATCTCTGTTGAAACAAATATTATTTCAACAATTGATATAATCAGCAGAATCATTGTTAGCTCAACGACCATTATATCAGGAACGTCTATAGTAAGTGCATGTGCAAGAAGTATACCTTCAACAATAAGTATGAGGAAAGGAGGTATAAATGATAGTTTTTCAAATCTCGGTGATTCTTTGTATTCTCGAATAAATATTCTAAGCCTCCCCGACCTGGGCATGTTATTAGATAATAAAGAATATATGATTTAACTATTGTGCTTTATTATTTCTTCTTTGTTTTAGAGGCTATAATAGTATTCCCCTTCTTTTCTCTGTTTTCTATCCATAAACGAATCAGGCTTGTTTACACGTGGTCTATGCGTATCCTCATCTCTCCTAAAGGTAATATCTACATCCTTTAGGAAACGATTCATTCCTTCATGTAAGTTAAATGGTCCACGTCCTTTACCATGCTTTCCGGGTTCACCTTCAAAAACAATTAATGCATCACTTATCATATCGATGAAATATACATCGTGATCAACAACCATCGCTGATTTACCTGATTTTTCTATTACTCGTCTCACTGTTCTTGATGTAATCATCCTCTGTTCACTATCTAGATATGCAGAGGGTTCATCGATTAAATATATATCTGCTTCTTGGACAAGGCAATTAGCTGTTGCAACTCTCTGCAGCTCTCCACCTGAAAGTGTATCTATTTGTTTATCAATAAGATATTTCAAATTAAATGAATCAAATATCTCTGCTTTGAAAAAAGATGATGTAAACAAAGTTTGTGCTTTTAATTCAAAAAAATCTCTTACAGTTCCCTTAAAATCAGGTGTTATATATTGTGGTTTATAGCTTACCTTGATATCATATTCGATTTTTCCTTCTGAAGGCTCTGTTTCCCCTGATAACATCCTTACAAATGTTGTTTTACCAATTGCATTAGGACCAACAACACCAATGATTTCTCCT
>SMTZ1_10001867_pt1 | contig 21276 bp, 21 predicted proteins | sample DeeMarSWOR136_30_FD_25667 | JGI IMG/M metagenome (IMG submission 25667) | reverse complement strand
CCATCTATCAGGACTTCCTGTGTACCGCGGAGCCCGAGGTCAGGATCCATGCTCACTACGATGGCGTGCCTCAGATTCCATTGCGCAATGAAGACACTATCTTCGACCCGCAGGCAGCATGGAGCCTCCACCGGGTCGATGAACAGTACGTATTTCTGCAGAAAGACGTGGTTCCCAGTGCCACCGGCCCGTACGTGGTCGCTATTTTTGATCGGGACTTCCGACATGGCACCGTGCATCGGCGTGTCCGCGACTCAGAACGTGTGCCTCCTGAAGGTCTGCTCCCGTATCCCCTGGATTATCCTCTGGGTGAGGTCCTCATGATCTGTCTGCTAGCCCAAGAGCGTGGCGTGATGCTTCACGCCTGCGGCGTCGATGACGCAGGCCGGGGATACCTCTTCGCGGGCAACTCCGGCGACGGAAAAAGCACCATGGCCCGCCTATGGAAGGATGAGGCCACGATCCTCAACGACGACCGTATCGTGCTGCGCCAGCGCCACGGCCGCTTCTGGATGTACGGGACCCCCTGGCACGGAGAGTACACCACGGTCTCACCTCACGGTATTCCGGTAGAAAGGATCTTTTCTCTGCATCATGCCGAAGCCAACCATGCCCGTGACTGGCACGGTGCCGCAGCCGCCTCAAAGCTGCTCGCGCGATCCTTTCCTCCCTTGTGGGAGACAGACGGGATGGGTTTCACGCTCGAGTTCTGTACGCAGTTGGTGAAAACCGTGCCCTGCTATGAGCTGGGGTTTGCTCCGGACCGTCACATTGTGGACTTTGTGCGAAGTCTGCGCTGATTTTGGAGGAGTTTTACGGTTGTCGGACACCCGGGCGCTTGGGGGCCACCGAAACAATGAGCCACGTCAAGGACCCATCTATTGATCCACGGGTTGATCAGGTCACTGGACCAGGAACGCATCCCATACAAAGAACACAATATACCAGATTCACTCACTCCAACCACGATCTAGACTGTGCCGGCATGACGGATTTTCTATTGACCCCAGAGCGTAACGGGCGCAAAATATCGTCAGATTTTTTGATCGATGTACAAAGTCTACTATCCACGATCAGGAGGGAAGATGGCGATGTTTGAGAAGATCTTATATCCCACCGACTTTTCAGATGCATCCAAGGAAGCCCTACAGTACATCAAACAGTTGAGACAGGCAGGAACCAAGCAAGTCACCATCCTGCATGTCATTGACGAAAGGGACTTGTCACATATCAACTATGTAGCGGCATATTTGGATACGCATCAGGTGGAGAGGAACTGGCTGGAAGCCTCCCAGGAAGAGATCGGAGCGATGGAGGAAGAGCTAAAACAAAGCGGTTTTAGCGTGAAGGCCAGAATCGAGCGGGGAATTCCATTCAGGGAGATATTGAGGGTTGAAGAGGAAGAGAACGTCTCGGCGGTTGTGATTGGCTCTCATGGCAAGAGGGCCGTCCAAGAAATGTTTCTCGGCTCCGTCTCGGAAAAGGTCGTCCGGAAATCCAAGAAGCCGGTTTTAGTTGTGAGACGATACCCGTTGTCCCCCTAGTGTACGGGTGAAACGGTCGGGGGATCACTGTAACATTCCTTCTTGGATCCTGCCTCACTGACTGCAGCAGGATACCTACCAATTCATGCAAGTCCAACAAGAATGATGGCGACAAGGGGGATTGTAGCAAAGTCGCCATGGCAACGTCTATGTCAATAGCTTTGTGGCCATGAACGCCACAATCACAAAAAATAGCCTCTTGATCCGGACACTCCCGATTCTGTCTGAATAATGGGCTGCAATGTAGGAGCCTATGGATTGACCAACAAACAATACAACGCCGGAACCATAACTGATCGCTCCAGAAACAGCAAAGACGATGAGGGCCATCACTGATGACAGCGACGCCGCTATCTTACGAGTCGCAGCACTCTCTACAAAGGTCTGCCCGAAAAAGAGTATGAAAAGATAGGATAAGAAGGTGCCACCAGCCCCGTAGAAGCCGTGATAAATACCAATAGCAAAGCCAACAACTGCACCGATGATATATTCATGACTCTTCAAAGAATGTTTTCGTTTCTCAATGCCCACTTGGGGCCGAAGCATGACAATCGCCAGAATGAAAAGAGTCAAAATGGCGATTACTTTCTTGAGGACTGCTGCATCGACTTCCAGTACAAGGTTTGCCCCTAAAGCAGCACCTACCACAACAGGACCGGCTACAGCAAAGCCCACCTTATAGTCCATCATGCTCTTCTGATGAAACTTGTACCAACCAGTCATCATCCCGCCAAGAGCTCCCAGCCGATTTGTGGCCACTGCGGAGTGCGGAGAGAAACCGAGGAAAATCAATAGCGGTATGATAAGCAGTGCGCCACCGCCGACCAAGGTTGCATACGAACCAGCAACAATACCACCCGCAAAGATTGTCAGCAGGCGAATGCTATCCATGGTGCCTCTGCAGTGCGTGGAACACGGTGTGATCTAGATCTGTGGAGGTCAATTGTTCTCGTCACTCCCGCATTAGGTAACAGGCTTCTTCTGAGCGGACATTTCCGCACGACGGAACATCTGTCTGCTTTTCTCAAGACCGGACTTATTTGACTGCACTGAGCCAACTATTTCCTTTTGGCGAGGCAGATTCCTCAAGACACACAAATCCTTTCAGTTCACTGTCCTACTACTTCGGGTTCGCGGACCGGTACGCAGCAATGAATTGGTCTACCTGGTCCCTCACCTGGTGTTGTATCCCCCGTTTCAGATACCTCTTTCCAGACGTCCCCACGTAAGCTGTCGGTGCCCACGTGAGTGCCGGTATCTTGATCGTAGGGTCGCGTTCCAGAGCAACATGTTCGAACAGCTGAACATGAATGTACAGTGAAAAGATGTCCACCTTGTGGGGCGTATGCAGAGATACCTGTACATATAGTACTGGCCACCCTGTTGTCCCGCGCCACTCTTCTCGACCAAGCACTCTGATTCCCGCCCAGCGTAATCTCTGCTCAACGTCCGCCTGTAACTCGCTCTTCGTCAGTCCAGCTTCCTCGATACGGGGGGACAGATCCTGCACGAGAACCAAAACCCCGGAAAGACCCCGAAGACTGGCCGCTCCTCGCTGGCACCTGGCATCACCGGCAATGTCCGGCAACCTCGTGATTAACAAACTCAGGATTATAACCGTTAGAAGAATTCAGCACTTGTCGCTGCCCGTATCCTTCTGTGCTATTCGTTCTCCTTCTCCACAGTTCGCTCTTGCACAAAACCCCAACACACCTGGTGCCGATACCACGTGACCCCCCACCGACATGCCCTACTTAACCTTTCCGTTTCTGAAGTTCTCGCACTTGTCACTCAGGTGTGACAGAATCTCTCTGTCATGCCGCATCCCCACACGTGACGCCAACAGCCCTCTATCGCATGCTCACAGTTTATCCGCTCAAGTAACTCTGCTGCGTGAAAGCGAAGGGGAAAAAGCTCCGAAAGCCCTTTCTCCGCACCCTGCCGGAAGGTTGTCCCTACACGGTCGGTTCATCGATACCTTATTAGACAGCCAGTAGAACGCTAGTTCATGTTGCCTAGCATGTCAATCAAAAACTCGCCCTGTGATGAGGGCTCTGACTGATTCTAGATGATTTCTGATATCAGGGAATACCGTATTTTCTCTCGGCAGCGAAAACCGAGCGCCGCAGATCTCGTTCCCGAGCGCTCATTATTCCACCAGACAGCCCCTTTGGTGAGAAATCTCCTGCGATCATCAGCCCGTCGCACTTCATTCCACATAGTTAGCAGGACCCAATTCGCGGCAGTCAGCGAGAAAAAGGCAGGAGATTAATAGCGTCACGAAAAAGATCTGTAATTCAATACGATATGACAACAGAAGAGATAGTCGTACAATGTAAGATACTGCTTGTATTAACGTGATCAATACGTGAGACATTCTAGTGAGCACTCTCCCCACGTAGCTTAAACAATGTTTGTACCACTTATCGCTCAATGAATAATTTGAACATAAGCTGTCTGCGAATGTCGATGTTCTCTTGTGACAACAAGTCTGGTAAAATATTTTTTGTTTCTCTCTTTGCGCGGTTGCAGAGGGGCGACGACGACGCAACCAAGACTGGTGCAGAACGGAATTTGAGAGGAGGCGTCATGTCTGAGTATTCAGCCGTACTAAAGAGGGTGCTTCTCTTTCAGGACCTAGCGGAACAGGATCTTCATCAGGTGGCGCAAAGAATTATTGAGCGGACATACCGGTTAGGAGAGTATCTCTTTCACGCCGGTACCCCGCGCACGGAATTGCTCATCATCCACGCAGGTGAAGTTGAAATCCTCGGGGGTATTGGAGACGTGCAGAAACCTGTTGCGCGGCTCACTGAAGGGAACTTCGTTGGTGAAGGAGCCATGCTTGACGATGAGCCGCACACGAGTTCCTGCCGCGCTGTTGTCGACACAACCATTCTAGCACTGGACCGGCGGGCCATTGATGAAATCTTTGAGCGCAGCCCTGATGCGGCCAGAAAGATTCTCTCCCAGGTGGCCCGCGTGATGACTTACCGCTTGAAATATGCCAGTTTTGGTTACCAAGGTGCAGCGCTTGCTGATCTTTCCAGTGGACGACAGCGCCTGGAACACGACCTGTTAGGCGAACGTCACGTGCCGGCTGATGGCTATTATGGCATCCAGACCTTGCGCGCTATGGAAAACTATGACATCACCGGTATCCCACTGTCGCATTTTCCCAACGTCATCAAAGCACTCGCCATGGTGAAAAAGGCAGCCGCCAAGGCCAATCAAAAGCTCGGTGATCTGGACACGGAGATAGCCGACGCCATTTGTGCAGCCTGTGATGAAATCATTGCAGGTAATTTGCACAATCAGTTCGTCGTCGATATGATCCAGGGGGGTGCAGGCACGTCCACCAATATGAATGCTAACGAAGTTATCGCCAACCGGGCTCTGGAGATACTCGGTCACTCTCGGGGCGAATATCAGCATGTCCATCCCAACACTCACGTTAACATGTCGCAGTCCACGAACGATGTATATCCAACGGCCATCCGACTGGCCATATTGCTCAGCTATGAAGAGCTGACCGAGGCCATGGGGGAGTTGGCGTACGAACTGAAGCAGAAATCCGTTGAATTCTCTGATGTGGTAAAAATGGGACGGACGCAGCTTCAGGATGCGGTACCCATGACCTTAGGGCAGGAATTTGACGCCTTTCGAGTGACTGTTAGAGAAGATATCCAGCGCATCAAAGTTCTGGTAAGGCTATTCCAAGAGATCAATCTTGGAGCGACGGCCATTGGCACCGGTATCACGGCCAAACCGGAGTATTCCAGCCTGGCAATCGAAGAGCTTTCTCGTATCTCTGGTATTGAGCTGGTGCAGGCTGAAAACTTGGTTGAGGCTACGTCCGACATGGGAGCTTTTGTTATGTTCTCCAGTGTGCTGAAGAGGGTTGCCGTGAAGATATCTAAAATTTGTAACGATTTGCGATTGCTTAGCTGCGGCCCAAGAGCAGGTCTGTGCGAAATCAATCTTCCCCCCGTTGCCCCCGGTTCCTCAATCATGCCCGGCAAAGTGAACCCAGTCATCCCTGAAGTGGTGAACCAGGTGGCCTTCCAGGTCATCGGCAATGATTTGGCGGTCACAATGGCTGCTGAAGCCGGTCAGCTTCAGCTCAACGTTATGGAGCCGGTCATCGCTTTTAACATCTTTCAGTCGCTCAAAATGCTCACCCAGGCAATAACCACGCTGACTTACCGATGCATAAAAGGCATCACGGCAAATCGAGAGCGGTGCCGCAGCCTGGTGGAGAACAGTATAGGCATAGTCACAGCTTTAAATCCTTACATTGGTTATGAAAACTCTACACGGATCGCAAAGAGAGCCCTGGAAACGAACCGTAGCGTCATGGAGCTCGTTCTGGAGGAGGGGCTTTTGAGTCGAGAAGAACTGGAAGATATTTTGACACCGGAAAAGATGACGCGGCCTCGCAGATAGACAGTCAAGGCTGCTGCTCGACAGGAAATCGCTCTGCGGTTTCCCGGTTCCCACAAGAGGGTGGTTGCTATATGGGATGAGGACTAGCGGGGGCAAGAAAAGAATAGAAGCGGAAAATAATCCTTTTGCTATAATTATGTTATGAATTACCAGTGTTCTGCTTGCGAAAAAAAGCATTCTCTGGAGGAGAAGATCTTTCGCTGCAATTGCGGGGGATTCCTCCAGGTGGAAGGAGCGAGGATCTTTCCGCTGAGAGAGCTTCAAAATAGAGATCTGACCATCTGGCGATACCAGGAAGCCTTTGGCTTACCACCTGAGGTACAGCCAGTCTCTCTGGGTGAGGGCCGCACTCCGCTACTGAAGCGAACGGTCTCGGATGGGGAGGTTTATTTCAAACTCGATTTCCTTCAGCCTTCCGGCTCCTTCAAGGACAGGGGAGCCAGCGTTCTGATTTCGTTGGTTCGCTGGCTGGGGGTCTCGCAGGTGGTGGAGGATTCCTCAGGCAACGCCGGCGCCGCGCTTTCAGCTTACTCGGCTGCGGCGGGGATCGGCTGCAACGTTTACGTTCCCGAGTACACTCCGGAGGGCAAGCTGGTTCAGATAAGACTCTACAATGCTAAGGTGGTCAAGGTGCCTGGAAAGAGGCAGGATGCCAACCGCGCCGTCATTGACGCTTCCCGGCACACCTATTATGCCAGCCATCTCTGGAACCCCTTCTTCGTCATGGGGCTTACATCCGCAGCCTTCGAGATATGGGAAGATCTGGGCGGCGAAACGCCTCCCGTAGTGGCGCTGCCTGTGGGAAGTGGAGGGTTTCTCGAGGGTCTTTTTCTGGGCTTCAACGCTCTGGCTGAGGCCGGCTATTGCCGGGACATACCCCGCATCGTGGGCATCCAGGCTGAGAAATGCCCTCCCATCCATCGGGCCTACCAAGAGGGACTGGAGGATTTCGTCGAGATGGAGGTTGACGTGACCGTGGCGGAAGGTATCGCCGTTCAGAGGCCTCCCCGAGCCATGGCCGTACTGGAGGCTATCCGAAAGAGCGGGGGATATACCGTTAGCGTCACGGACGAGGAGATTCTCTCAGCCCTGAAGGTTCTCTTCTCCATGGGACTGTATGTTGAACCCACTTCTGCGGCAGTGTTGGCAGGGTGGATGAAGATGAAGCCAGAGGACCGAAGCGGCGCAGTGCTGATTCTCACCGGAAGCGGTCTCAAAGAGACCGAGAAGCTGAGGAAACTGTACTCTGGCTAGCGGAGCTTAGAGCAGAGCGCAGGAGGGCGGCGATTGAAGTTGATGCGCAGCCATGACTATAATCCCTCAGGGAGTCTCCGTTATCGTATGTCTTCCGCCTGTAGAAGCTCGAGGGAGGGAGTTGCCTCCCTCTGGAACTTTTAAGAGAAAGGAGGTGAAAGGAGGGTTTTTGGGTGGGCCTGTTGCTCCATTTTTTAACCTCTCGTCCATTTAGAAAGGAGGTGGACAGATGAGTAACGAGCAAACTGCCGGGAACAAGGGGTTTATGGATTGGTACTTTAAGTCAAATCTCCTCATGCGGATCTTTATCGCCCTGATACTTGGCGCCATCGTGGGTCTCATCGTTGGACCGAACATCGTCTGGGTCAAACCCTTCGGGGATCTCTTCATCCGGTTGCTCAAGATGATCGTGATGCCAGTGGTGTTTTTCTCACTGGTGGTTGGCGCTGCCAGCATAAGCCCCGCACGACTGGGGAAGGTAGGAATAAAAATCATTGTCTTCTATCTGTTGACTTCGGCGGCCGCGGTAGCCTTCGGACTGATTGCCGGCAACATTTTCCACCCTGGTGCGGGCTTGAATCTGGCAGGGGTAGAGGCAGCCGGAAGGGAGCTGACACGACCATCGTTGGTGGATACACTTTTGAACATCGTTCCCACCAATCCCTTTGGCGCTCTGGCCCAGGGAGATGTGCTGCCGATCATCTTCTTTGCAATCATCTTTGGCATCGGAATCTCCTTTTTGAGTATCAGCGAGAACGAGCGAATTAAAGGTGCGGCTGACACGCTGCTTCGTGTCTTCGACGGCGGCGCTGAGGTCATGTACAGGGTTGTTCGCTGGATACTGCAGTACGCTCCCATCGGTGTGTTCGCCCTGCTGGCGGTTGTGTTCGGACAGCAGGGAGCCAAAGCCTTTGGGCCGCTGGGCATGGTCACTCTGGCGGTGTACCTGGCTCTCGTGTTCCATGTCCTCGTCACCTACGGAGTACTTCTGCGAATATGGGGCCTCAGCATCTTCAAGCTCATCCCTCGGATAAGGACGCCTATGGTGACCGCCTTCGTCACCCGAAGTTCCAGCGGCACCCTGCCGGTAACCATGCAAGCTGCTGAGGAGCAGGTCGGCGTTTCCCGGAGCATCTATTCTTTCACCCTCCCGCTAGGGGCAACGATCAATATGGATGGGACGGCCATCTACCAGGGCGTGTGTGCGCTCTTTGTCGCATTTGCCATTAACATGCCCCTCAACTTCGCACAGCAGATTACCGTCATCCTGACCGCTGTGCTGGCATCTATCGGAACCGCAGGTGTTCCGGGCGCCGGAGCGATCATGCTGCTGATGGTGCTAGATTCAGTGGGATTACGCGTTGAAGCTGGAACGCCGGTGGCTATGGCCTACGCCATGATCCTGGGAATCGACGCGATCTTAGATATGGGCAGAACCTGTGTTAACGTGACCGGAGATTTGACTGGTACGTCCATCGTGGCCAAGACCGAAAAGGAGATTGATCTGGCCAAATGGAGCTCATCTTAGGAAGTACCCGTCTATCCGTAGGCCGGAACGGGACCATACCCCCGTTCCGGCCTTAACCCTTTCCAATCATATCCTGTAATCTCGAGGCATCCTGAGCCGCATACCCCGCTTCGTCGTTATCAAAGTAGCAAAAAATATCCTTGCCCTGCTTAACCCACGTCAAGAAAGCGCCTGTCCATTCGGAAAGGACGCTCATGTCATACTGGCCCTGGTACGCCCCTTCCGGACCGTGGAGTCTAATATAGATGAAATCAGCAGTAATTTCCCTGGGAGATATTTGGCCCGCAAGTTCATATATACAAAAAGCGGCACCATGCTTTGATAAGGCGTCCAAAGTTTCATCGTTGAACCAGCTGGGATCGCGAAACTCAAAAGCATATTTGAATTGTTCAGGCAGTGCCTCCAGAAAGGTATGCAGCCGTTCAGAGTTGAATTTCCACCGCGGAGGCAACTGAAACAGAATCGGGCCCAGCTTCTCTTTCAAGACTTGCACCCGTTCCAAGAATGCAGACGTGGACTGTTCAGGATCTTTCAGTTTCTTCATGTGGGTGATATAGCGGCTGCCCTTGACCGAAAAAATAAATCCCGGCGGCACCGTGTCTCGCCATGTCTCCAGGGTTGCTTTCTTCGGTAACTGGTAAAATGAATTGTTGATTTCGACTGTGTGAAAGTGCTTCACGTAGTATTTGAGGAAATCTTTCTTCGCAAGGTCTTTGGGATAGAAAGGCCCACTCCAATGATCATAGTGCCAGCCAGAAGTACCAATATGGACAGGGGTTCCTTTCATTTCTACCGCTCACGTTCCGACTCAAAATATCTCGTGACAAGAGCTGACCAGATTTCAATAGTCCAGTTCATCCCGGTCGCACTCGCCGCTCAGCCGTATCGAAGGCCGTCACGGAGCTGAGATCAGGTTCGTGCTTCCACGCGCATGCGTTCATAAAGCTTTTCCGTGTCCTCACGGCGACATAGTTCGGTACCTGGCGTCATTACGGCTGCCGCGCCCGCCGCAACTCCGAAGTCAACCGCTTCACGCAACGGCTCACCTTGTGCCAGCCCCAACACGATACCTGACACCATACTGTCTCCAGCACCCACTTTACTTTCAATCGGTACGGTCGGCGCTCGCAAACGCTCAATCCCGTCCTTCGACACTAATAACGCTCCTGCTGCCCCGAGGGAAACCACAACTACCTCACTCTGTCCTCTACTCACAAGCTCCTTCGCCACATGTTCCTGTTCTTCTTCGCTCTGGACATCTCGTTCCGCCAAATCTGCGAACTCACGCAAATTAGGTTTGATCAAAAATACCCCTTCGCGGACTGCCAGCGCGAGTGCTTCCCCCGAGGCATCCACGATCACCCTGGCGTCGCGGTCTCGAGCAATAGCCGCCACACGGGCGTAGAAATCCCTCGGCACCCCAGGTGGCAGACTGCCACTGGCTACGATATATGCAGGGAGTGGCTCAAATCCTGACAACGCATCGAGGCACCGATTCCATTCAGCCTCGCTGAGCGTCGGCCCTGGCATACCAAATCTGAACTGTTGTTCGGTAGCTTCCTCGTACACTGTCAGATTCTCGCGCGTCCAGCCCCCTATTTCAATGGCGCGATGATCAAGTTTTTCTTCATCCAGTAGATTGCACAGGATCTGACCAGGTGGACCTCCAGCCGGATATAAGGCAACCGAGGTGCCTCCTAGCGTTTGAATAGCCCGGGAGACATTGATGCCACCTCCGCCCGGCTCACGGACGGGAGGTGTGCAACGAAGTTTACGTTCAGGAACCACATTGTCCACGATCGTGCTGGTGTCAATAGCAGGGTTCATCGTAAGTGTGAGTATCGATTCCATGGACGCATCCTCTCATTTTCCCAGTGAACAGAGTGAATCATGTGCTTTCTTTGAGTGCTTCCACCCCTCGCTAGAGCTTAATTGCATGCCTCAACAGAGAAAACACCTCCGTCGTAGGTTTCCGAAGCCCTGCGATTTTCCACGCCTTGATGGGATCGGCGAATTGTTCATATACACACGTTCCCGGCTGATGCACATTCTTGCACACAGCCCCCAGCACGGGGAATCCATTGTACTTCTCGTAATATTCTCTCATGAAAGTCAGGATATGCAGCATTTCTGGCGTTAGCGTCGACAATCCCTCCCTCTCAGCTAACGCGTGCGCAACGGTCTCATTCCAGTCCTCACCATTGATGAGATATCCCTCATTATCAAGCTTGACCGTCATCCCTTCGTATTCAATTGTCAGCATATCCACGTCCAAAAAGGAAATAACCTATTTTAGTCCTTATCCGTCTCTGCCAAAAAGCAGCGATGGCTGTCTTGACTCCGGACACTGTGTGCACGTAAGCCAATAATACCGGGCCCAACCCGCAGACACAGTCAGATCTCTGGTTGAATCAGACAAAAGCCCAGCCTATTTATACCATTCTGAAACCCCTCACAAAAAGGTGCTTTTTTCAAGCTTAACACAAAACAATGACAAAACTCAGACGTAGTGTCGAGCCCCCAAGAATCAAGCGCTCCGAGAACCCGTAAACTTCCCCGGACAACTGCTGCCTGGAGCAGGAATCGAACCTGCATGCGGCATGGCTCCCGGGGACTGTTAGGTCATGAACCATCACGCACGCGAGTTCCAAATATTCGGACCCCGTTTAATAGCTTACGTCGCGCGCCTGTTGGTCTTAACGGTTACACAATGCTTATGCCCGGACCCCGAGAACCTTTATCATACGTTTCCGCATATCTCCACATTGAATAATCTCCCGGCATTTGCACGCAGTTTTCTATTCACACTTCATTAGCTTCTAAGTCGTACGTTTTGCCTCACTTTTCGAACCCAACAACGTGTCCTTCGGCACCGCTCCCCTTGTATCTATGTGATCATAACAGTGCTGACCTGCTGCGCGAAAACTTGTCCCCAGCCAATCGCGTGCTGTCATTCATTCTTCGGTTCATACTGGTCATCGCGAACCTAACCACGTAACTGAAGTGGAGATGCTGACATGGCTCGGTGAGCCGAAGCATTGAGTGGAGGTTCTTTCAGCCAATGTGGCTGAACATGAGAACGCGGCAGGGAAAATGTCCAGTCAATGCAGCGGAGGCATCCCGTGTTCGATGTGATCGTTGGGGGTGGTCGCATCATTCACGGTTCTGGAAATCCGCGGTACGCGGCGGATATCGGTGTGCGTCGCGAGCGAATCGCTGTCATCGGCACGCTTAGCTCAAAAAGCCCTGCAACAGCCATTGATGCCCAGGATCATGTCGTTTGTCCTGGTTTCATCGATATGCACTCGCACTCAGATCTGATGCCGTTGGCCGAACCAAGGCATGATCCGAAAATCAGGCAGGCAGTGACTACCGAGCTGTTGGGAGCTGGGTATACTCACGCTGCAGGAAACCATTCGTCACATGACTTCATCACCCGCACAGCGCCTTGGTTTGTGTGATCGTGGCCTGCTGAAGGAGGGCTTCATGGCTGATCTAGTCGTATTTGATCCGCGAACTGTCATCGACAAAGCCACCTACGATGATCCTCGACAGCATCCACTGGGGATCAAATACGTCTTGGTAAACGGTGAAGTGGTAGCCGCCGAAGGGAAACATACTGGGGTGCTTGTTGCTCGTGCATTGCCACGGCACAGTTGAGGCCGATTCAAACTTCTGCTTACCGACAAGGTTACGATGTTGGGATCATTGTTGAAACAAATCTCTGTTATCAAGATGCCGTTCGCAGTGCCACGCCACCCCCGATCTCAGGAGGCCCTCACTTACAAATACTCCATTAAGAATTGATCCTCATGACTATCACCCCCTGAAGATAAGCAAAGTCGTATTTTTCGGCAAGCGACCTTCGTTGTCCATCACACCGTGACGAGATTCATCAATTCACCGATATCCTCGAAATCCTCGAGATGTTCGATGATCTCTATAGACCGCTCGATCCTCTCGTCACTCAAGACGCGACGTGCACATGTCCTGTACTTATCCAACAGCTCTTCTCTACTAAGCGGGTTAACCTTCGCTTCCCCTTTTCGATACTTGACCCCATACGAATACTCTTTGCCGTCCTTGAGCCGTACCCTCACCTTGTGCTCATCCGGTCCCTCTTCGCTCCATTCTTGAGGCACGTGCTTCACTTTTGCCATAACCTCCTGTGTCTTGGCGGCAGATACTTTTTCAGGAAAGAACTGCTCCATACCCAGCCTGCCATCCAATAGGGCAACTGCCAGACTGTAACCAATGCTATATTTTGCTTGAAGGTCAGTCTTGGGGGACAAGTAACGGGATCTGGGATTATCAGGCTGTAAATCGCACTCAATGGTCTCGACATCATCGGCGGAAATATTGTACTTCTGAACGAGATGCAACAGGGCATCAATGGCACGGTGATGTCCCCAGCAGGAAGGATAAAACTTTATGTTTATGCCCGGGGATATCACCTTGAAGGGCTTCCCCAGGTCTGCGGTCAGCGCGTTCGCGTCGTAGCCATTTCTGCCACAAAGGGCGTTTAGTAAGCCGAAGGCTCCCTCCAGCACTTCGTCCTCTGCGGTGAACCCTTTTTGTGCGAGTACCCCACCTATAATCCCATTCCTTGCTGAATTACCTGCATGCAATGGCATGGTCATTGTGCCGATGTTGCAGCTTAATCCTCCAGATATCGAGCTGGCGATGCCAAAAGCTATTCTGGTTTTATTTACATCAAGATGTAACAACTTTGCTGTCACTGCCGACGCAGCCACCGTACCGAAAAAGCCCGTTGGATGCCATCCAGCGAGACGTATTGCCTGGGCTTTCTTCGTCGCAGCATTGAACCGCAAGAAGATATCGTATCCAAGAACCTGGGCAGTGAGAAGCTCCCTTCCTGAAAACCTGTATTTTTCTCCCAAGGCAAGCAGCGCGGGAAGTATCGTCACTGTTGGATGTGAGGGCGCGGCATCGTCAAAAGAGATGGCGTGAGCCATAACGCCGTTGGCAAAAGCAGCGTTTGGTGTAGAGGTTTTAATGTCAGTCCCGATCAGGCGTGCTTCCTCGGCCCCGCCAATTTCCCTGACATATTCCTGGACTATTCTGGCCGGGGTTTCCACAACCGCTGCGAGCGCCACACCCATACAATCCAGGAAGTGCCTTTTGCACATTTCAATAGCTTCGAGAGGTATCTCCTTATACTGGACATCATGTATAAATTCCGCTAATGTCTCCGTCGGTCCCATCTTTACCCTCCAGCCGTTTATCGGTAGGATGATTTTTTGTTCCGTTTTCTCATTCTTCCAGACTTTGACCGTTGAGTCCAGTCTACTGCTGGCAATCCCTGGTCCCTTTCTTCGCCAAGGGATTCACGGGCCAAGGGGCCGGGCAAGTGGGTCACCGGGTCAAGTCTGGTCTTGACTCATGTGACCTATCATCGTTATTCACGCCAACCCCGAGATCCCAGAGAGCATTAAGACGATGCAGCGCCAAACAAAAGCAAAAGACAAGCGGTCCCTTCACTACCGCAAAGTCCTCATTTCACTGGTGCCTGGAGCGGGAATCGAACCCGCATGGGGCATGGCTCCAAGGAATTTTAAGTCATAACACACTAATCAGGCTATTTCCCAATGACTTCAATCCCTTACATATCAAGCACGTCCGAGGACCATGCTGGAATACGTTAGGTCTTGTTTGGCTGTTTTCGCTTCTGATGGTTACAATTTGGTTGCGGTTTCAACAGGGTCAGAAGTTCCGATATCCACTACTCCATATCGTAACTCTTTCGGAGGTGCACCTCTTGGCAAGCTGTCTAGAATTTGTGACCGCCTGGCTTGACCCCCAAGATAGCCGGATTTTCTATGTTTATTGCCATTCACGTTCTGCAAACGTACCCTTCCTGAAATCAACGGTCCACTGGTTATGTGAAGCTGGAAAGCAAGTCGGTCTCTATTTAGCTTTCTTGTCCTGGTTCCATATCTTCTGTATTTAATTTTTCGGTGTCCTGCCGGGTACCAGCTCTTTTGTCAAGTCGCCGCTGTTCTTTCTCCTCCCGTTTTTTCTGCCGGGTCAGTTCCTTTTTCCGTTTTTCACCTCTATATTGTTTAGTTCTTTTTGCCAATGCATCCCCCTTGGTTTGATAATGTATGGTATCACGGAGCAAGGGGGGGATGCTAGGTGTTTGTGGCAATCAGTCGACACCACCGCTTCGCAAGAGTGTGATAGGTCTTAGATATCTGTTGACTTTTCGTTTCACACATGATAGCGCTATCTCAAAGTTGCAAAAGTTTTTGTAGGGAGAGGTCGCAAAGACTTTTGGCTTTGTGGCCTTTTTTTCTTGAAATGTTATTTTGGGAGTTGATTCTGTGGGAAAAGAGGCACCTGACATGCCAAGTGGAAAAGTGAAGTGGTTCAGTGCTTTGAAAGGTTATGGCTTTAACACAGCCGAAGGTGAAAGCAAGGTGTTTGTCCACTGTTGTGCAATCGAGAGTATTCGATTCAGACTTGAGTCCCTTTCCGAAGGAGATACAGTCAGCCTTCAGGTTGAAAACGGTACAAGAGGTAGGAAGGCCATCAAATGTAGTGAAGCGGTAATCGCTTCGTTCTGACAAAGCAGGCGTCCTTAAAGAATGACAAGGAAAACTATATTAGTCCATAGGGTAAGTAAAAGTGGGGCTAGGGCGTAGTGCCAGGTTTTTGGGTACTGTCAGACGAGAGGAGGAAAAGATGGCACAGGCAAAACATGGTGACACCGTTAAGGTGCACTATACAGGGCGATTAGAGGACGGGACGGTATTTGCCACCTCCGCTGAACGAGAACCGTTGGAATTTACCATAGGCGAGAGCGAAATTATGTCGGGCTTTGAGGAAGCCGTAATTGGGATGATTCCGGAAGAATCGAAAACCACCACCATTCCGTCGGACAAAGCCTACGGACCCCACCACGAGGAAATGGTTGTGGAGATAGAGAAAGACCAATTTCCGCCGAATATTAACCCACAGGTCGGTCAGCAGTTGCAACTTAGCCAAGCCAGTGGCCAAACACTCGTGGTTTGCGTGACTGATGTCTCGGAATCAACGGTCACATTGGACGCCAACCATCCCCTAGCCGGGAAAGACCTTACTTTTGAGATCCGACTCGTAGACGTTGTGACCACACCGTCCGAGGTGCGAAGTCCTGTGATTCCGGGTGAAGACTAGACTTAGATTTTCCTCAGAAAGTGGGAATGTCGTGTGGCCCATTACGGGGTATCACGGAGAAAACTAGGGTGGAAAAAAAACGGAGGCATATCAATAAGGAAAAAGGATTAAAAGAGCAAGTTCCACAAGAATACTGCGGATCGAAGCAGGGTGAAGATGCTCTGATATTGTTCGATGAGTTGGACATCGATGCGATCAGTGAATTACCGGGATTGAAGATGGAGAATATTTCACCGAGGAAAGAGGAGAATGTTGGGTACAAACCGGATTCTTTCCGAAGGGTAGGAGATTCCGTAGGTATCTACGTGAAGGAAATGCGAACATTCCCCTTATTGACCCGGGAAGGGGAGGTGGAGATTGCCAAGAGGATCGAAAGCGGGCAGCGGGAGGTGTTGAGCGCGGTGCTCAATTGCCCCATCGCTGTCAGGGAGGTCATCAACCTCGGAATCGCCCTCGGCACTGGAAGGGTACGGCTCAGAGAGGTAACGAATGAGGTCGACGATGAAGCCACGAGTGTTGAAAGGGAAAAGATCCAGAAGACGAGAATTTTTAACTTAATCAACAAAATTCAGAGGGGGGAGGAAAGAATTCAACTTCTCCAGAGGAGGTTGAAATTTGGCCAAACGGTTCCTTCAAAAAAGAAGATTCAGGGGGAGATTTGGAAGAAACAGTCTGAGATATTCGAAACCGTTAAACGGATCAATCTGAGAGAGACCCAGATCAGTAAAATTCTACAGAAGTTGAAGCAGTGGGACATTCGGATGGAGAAGGCCAAGAGGGAGGGTAAAAGAGATGAGTTAGGTACAATGGAGCTGGAATGCGGCCTTTCTTCGGATCACCTCAAAGAGGCATTGGAGGCGATTGAAAAAGGGGAGGCCAAAGTCCGAGAAGCGAAGAGTGAATTGGTGAAGGCCAACCTAAGATTAGTCATCTCCATTGCCAGGAAATACTTGAATCGAGGGCTTCCGTTTCTGGATTTGATTCAGGAGGGGAATATCGGGTTAATGAAGGCAGTCGATAAGTTCGAATATCAAAGGGGCTACAAATTTGGTACTTATGCGACATGGTGGGTTCGGCAGGCCATCACGCGGGCCATTGCCGATCAAGCCCCACCCATTCGTATTCCTGTCCACATGGTCGAGGCCATCAACAAGCTGTATCGGACCTCCCGAAACCTGGTTCAGGAGATGGGGAGGGAGCCCACGCTGGAGGAAATCGCTGAAAGAGTGGGAATGTCTCTGGACAAGATGCACAAGGTTTTTCAGATCGCAAGAAGGCCCATTTCGCTCGCAACGCCTATTGATAAGGAAGGGGATAGCCGCTTACAGGATTTGATTGAAGACAAAGAAGTGATTTCCCCGCAGGATGCGGCAATAGGCTCTAATTTGGCAAAAAAGACTCGAGAAGTCCTCCTCACTTTGGACAAAAGGGAGGAAAAGATCTTGAGGATGCGGTTTGGGATCGGGGCAAAGCAAGAATATACCCTGGAAGAGGTAGGACGGAACTTTCATATCACTCGAGAAAGAGTTCGACAGCTTGAGGCGAGGGCTTTGGGGAAATTGAAACATTTCAACCGAGCCGATGCACTAAGGAGTCTCATCGAGCGCTGAAAGAATCCTAACGAAGGAGATAGACAATGAACATTTACGTTGGGAATTTATCTTATGATGTATCAGAGGAAAACCTTCGCGAGGCTTTTGAGGCCGTCGGTCAAGTAACTTCAGTAACAATCGTTAAGGACAGGTATAGTGGTCAGCCACGAGGATTTGGTTTTGTCGAGATGCCCAACCGGGATGAGGCTCAAACGGCGATTAAGAACCTTAATGGGACAGAATTCATGGGTCGAAAGATGAACGTGAATGAAGCACATCCTCGCACCGACCGGAAACGATCTGGGGGACAGAGAGGACGAACGGGTTATGGTGGCCACAGAAATCGTTATTGATCCTGTTTTGCCCATCGACTGATTGGATGTACGGAAGTTAGATGATCCCCCTGTCCGCAACCTTCTCTCCGTTGAGCTGCCAGCCTAGTCAAACATTTCTTGAATTTTCCTCATCTATTGGAGAACGCAAAATGTTCCCCGTCAGCGAGAATGGCACAGGTGGTGAGCAAAAAATAGGTTAGAGGTTAACCTGGAAGATCGGTTCCGTGACGTGCCTCTAATCATTGTACCTCCTGTCTTTGAGTTCAGGATGTTACCGACGGTCTTTAGCGATGCACCATTTTGTTGATTTGCGCCTGAGATCTGGCGTGCATAGATTCTCATGTCAATTCTGGAACCCAATATTTAATTTGACATAGTTGATTATATGACAACGTACAATAAAGGGCTGTTTGTATACCCGTATCGCACAGACCCATGGATTCAGTTTGGCAAATTACCACCCATCGGGCTTGAAATTGTTGCTGCTTCTGTAAAAGATTTATTTAAGGAAATCGAGATAGTCGATATGCGGTTCGAAGAGAACCTGAAGCAATATTTGGACGGTGTGGATGTGGTTTGTATTTCTATGCCATGGGGTAGAGAAAAGGGTGTTGCAAGCTCTAGTTCAAGAAAATACGATTTAGATTATGTATATAGGTTAATTAAAACGATACCCGATGATAGAATTTTAATATTAGGCGGAACATTCGCTGGAGAGATAACTGGATTTCTGTTGGAGACTTTCAACAATATCGATATCATAATCAAAGGACAAGGCGAAGAAACTTTAAGAGAATTCTTGCTGAAAGGTTCACCCGTAAATATTAAAGGAATTGTTTACAAAAACAATGGGAAAATTGTTGAAACCGAACCGAGGGAACCAAATATATTACCCAATCTTTATCCCGATAGGAGACTAAGAAAATATAAATATTATCTTTTTGGTAGCCGTGTTGATTGCATTTATACATCACACGGTTGTCCCTATAAATGCATATATTGTGAATTTGAAGGTTCGAGATGGCATAGCCGCACTGCTGAAGACCTATTCGAAGAGTTAAAGAATATTGACAAAGAAACGAAATGGATCTTGATAAATGATAACAATTTCATTGAGGACATTGAAAGAGTCATAAAATTGAGTGATTTGCTACAGAATCATAGAATGAAGAAAAAATTCTGGGCACAGTGCCGTTCAACACCACTTGCTCATAGAATTGATTTAGTTGAAAAACTTAATTCTATCGGATTCATTCTAGCAATCGGGGTTGAAAGCACACAGGATCATGTACTAAGATGGCTAAGAAAAGGATATACACGAAAAATTAATGACAAAGCTTTCGAAAATTTGAACAGAACCAGTATTATAATACAAGCATATTATATTATAGGAAACTATAAAGAAACGAAATCTCAAATACTGGAAATTCCGGATTACAGCCACAAAAATGGGGTTGATTTCATATGTCTTAACAGACTCAGGTGTTATCCGCAATCCCAGCTGGCAAATATAATAGAAAATTTGGATGGTATTTATGTTGATAAAGCAGACTTAAGGGTTTATACAGATGAAGTTTCTAAAGATGAACTTACACAACTCTGTAAGTATATCGGGAAAAAATTCTATTTATCAAAAAATTTGTTTCGTACAGTCTGCAAATTAAGTTTTCATTCCGATGTCCCATATATCCTAAGGTTTTTTATCTTCGGTCTTATTAATGTTTTCGTTTTCAAAAGAAATAGAAGAATTATAGAACTTACAGAAAAATTCTTGAGATTTAATGTATTTCTTCCGCTCGACTATATAATAAATTCCTTTTTGAGACTAACAGGTGTGCTTGTATATAGAATTAAATCCTAACGTGTCAAGGATCATGTTTATTCACCCCCCTTGAGATCAAAAAGCGGCTCGGGGTCTGCCCTTGACATTTGACAAATTCCAGAATCTCGCGCCTCAAACAAAATAAAGGTAACGGGTCAAATCTACTCTTGACTCATATTGCCCCTATCTTTGTTCGAACCCACCAGACGTCCAGAGCATCCTAAGACGACGCAGCGCCAACCAAAAAAGAATTGGGAAGGTGTTTCCCTTTCCTACCGAACCTACATGAGATCACTGGTGCCTGGAGGGGGAATCGAACCCGCACGGAGCATGGCTCCAAGGGATTTTAAGTCATAAACTACCAATCACGCGATCTCCCAGTCTTTCCAATGCCATAGACATCAACTGTTTAACCAAGGCCGTGTCGGAATGCGTCTGGTTTCGTTGAGTTATCTGGGGTTCTGCTGGTCATGATCCTGAAATGAGAAACTTACGGATGTACGACTCGGGCTGTTTGTCATTGCTTCACCGGCGGGACACCAAGGTCTTTGCATATCTTTCTCGCAAGAGTGTCAACGATCTCTGAATGTCTCGGCACTGCCGACCGTTTGTTCAATGCCCGGTTGTGCCACCATGAATGGCGCCTTCCCTCTCTCAAAAGCTCGCAACCATAAGAACGGAGATACTTGAGTAATTCGCTTCTTTTCATAGAGCGATTTTTTGTTCCTGAAAATCAGCACCAGCGGCTCTGAGCGCATCCTGTTTATTGAACTCCAGCGCCTCTCTCAAAGTGACTTTAAGGCTCTCAATTAATTCCTCTCGCGAACGCTCCTGACAATTGACGCCCGGCACCTCCTCAATCCAACCGATCCACCAAGTGTCTTCTTTCTTTACTACAGCGGTATATTCATTGTTCATTGGAATACCCCCTCACACTTTCCGTAGATGCATAGAGCATATCGGACGACTTTATGACGCTTAATCACGCCAAAACTCGTCTCAACCTTGATATTATTCAATGATGACAATGGCATTGTCAATAATCGACCTGCGCGAGCTCGTTGGCGATCTGTCGCAGGATTCACGGTGTGGAGCGAAGCATGGAAGCAACGATGGCTTGTCACGCCGCAGCGCAGGCCTTCTATCGGCCTGTTTCTGAGAAGAAGGTTATTGCCTTGGGGTCTGTAGCTGGTTGATTTTATTGGTGCCTGGAGCGGGAATCGAACCCGCACGGAGCATGGCTCCAAGGGATTTTAAGTCCCTAACCAACACTCAGGCGATTTCCCACTATTTTCAGACCCTTAGATACCAAGTGCTTACCAACGTCAGGTTGGAACACGTTGGATTATGTTGGGTTATTTTCGGTTCTGATGGTGACACTTCCGTTACACTCCCAACGTCGCGAGGGGTTTTGATATCCGTTTGATATCGTGGCCTTTCCAAAACTGCACATTTTGGCAAGAGATCGTAAATACGGTCATCGAATTAACCGATTGCCTGTTATCACGGATAGAAGGTCGTTCGAGGCAGACAGAGGCCTCACGTCTCAGGAAGCAGCTGGCTCGATTAAACACTA
>SMTZ1_10001866_pt1 | contig 21278 bp, 33 predicted proteins | sample DeeMarSWOR136_30_FD_25667 | JGI IMG/M metagenome (IMG submission 25667) | reverse complement strand
ACCAGTATATTTCCATCCACTTGGATTTGGTTTTTGTCTTGGTGCAGTTTTTGCTTTTGGTTCCGTTGCAATTGGATTAAAATTAAAACTACCACAAAATGGGCAAACCGGCCCTCTTCCGCCTGCTCTTGGGCGCATAAAACGTGCTTCACAATCTTCACATTTAAACGTTACAGGTCTTCTTGCGGGCATATTCTTTTAACACCTCCTTCTTATTTGGTAAATGCAATACCTCCTCATATGTTGGGCCCATGATTATGGTTCTTTTTTTACATCGCTCACATCTATACATATATTGGTATTGACGATTACAATTAACCACAAGGGTTTCGAACCAACTTTGTGCGCCACAAAATTTACATTTAGTTGGCGGATAACCTTTTTTATCCATTAGTCAGCACTTCACTTATTTCTAATGTGCTTGCAACTAATTTTTTACCACCATTAAGTAAAAATTGTTCGTAAGGCACTGCATCGATAGCATTATGCGTAAATATTATTTTAAATTTTGTTGTGTTATTTTTAAGGAAACTTTCCTTAGTTTGATTAAATAATATTACGTTATCATCTAGCTTTTCTGTATACTTGATTTCTTCTTTAAATTTTATAAGCATTTCAGGCATTGTGGAATAGTCAGTAATTGAAAACAACACACAAAATGGTCGATGTTCTTTTAGTAATTTGCCAATCGCTTTTGTTAATTCAATACTGCCTGGTTTTGCTATTTCAAGTACAAAGCAAGTAACACCTTCAGGTAGTTCTTTTACAGCTTGTTCTATTCTATTCATTTTTTTTCCTCCTCTACAAGTTCACGTTCATTACTTCCAAATTTTCTTCTATATATCGTTTTTCCATTATCAGGACTTTCGTATATATCAGAATTGTCTGCAGAGACCATTTCAGCACAATCCTCCCAGCTGATATCAATTCCATATTCAAGCGGGTCTTTTATTTTCGCTTCTTTAAAGCCTTGAATTCTTAATTTACATGCAGGACAGACACCACATGCAGGCCTTTTATTGTTATAACAAGTTTGGGTATGTGCAAGATAACTAATAGCACCATTCTCAATTGCAAGTTCAATTGATTCGGCTTTTGTCAGCCACATAAGCGGTGTATGTATAGCAATGCCGTGGAATGCTTTTGAAAATAAAGAACCGTCGTAGGAAGGTAAGTAATCATTAAATTCTACCTCCCAATCATGAAATTTCTGTTCTCGTAATGCAGACCTGAAATTATTACGCATCAAATTACGAACATATTGGCAATCCTTATTAGCTAGTCTATAATACCAAATACCAGATGGCTTTTGGCCAACCCATCCACATCCAAAGAAGTTTCTAATCTTCTCGAGGACATCACCATCATTTTGTTCTATACCAAAAGTTGGATATCTTCTTTTAATATTACCAGCGGCATCTTTGTCATATGAATGTGAAAAGAAACCTTCTCCTTCTATAAATCCAACTAGCCATTGGAGTGATATTTCAGGACCGTGTAGTGCCATATTAAGTGTGTCTCTCATGGCTAGCTTCCATTCATTTCGGCAATCGTAATATCCGCTGTAATCGGTCTGACAGACCCCAGTTACTATATTATGGCAATCTTTTGTGTATGCATATGCTGCAGCATAACTTAAAAATATAACATTTCTACCCGGAACAAAACTCGTAGGTAATCCAGTTTCTTCGTTGGTTTTTATCTCGCCTTCAGTCTCTAATAAGGTACTACCGCGGATTTTATCCCAACCAGATAACGGAATAACCATGTGTGGAATATCATTCATTTTGCATATCTTTTGGGCTTGGGTAATTTCTCTTGAATGCCGCTGGCCATAAGTAAAGGTTATAGCTTCAATGTTTTCCTTTCCCCATTTATTAATTGCTTCAAATAGGCAAATGCATGAATCGGCGCCGCCTGACATAACAACAATTGCTTCGGTCAATTACAATCCTCCTTTTTATCTTTCCTTTCATATTTGTCTGCTAACTCGACAGCTATTTCTTTAACTCTTTCCAAGTCGTCATTATCCGACGCGACGGTTACACAAATACTATGTGCCATTATTTGAACAGCGCGCTTTTGCAATCCTAACGGCTGTGGTGGATGCGTAGAATTTTTTTCGTCATCTGCCATTACTTATTCCCCGGTCGATTCTCTTTCAGCTAACTGTCTTGCGCTACAACCAAGCAAGTCAAGTATCTTCTGGTTTGTTCTTGATTCAATTGTTTTTACTTGCATAATATTATGTAAATTAATCATTTCATAATCACTTAATCCACGCAAACATAATACATAATGCACGATAAACATTAGTTGCATGTCGGTAAACTTTTCGGTTTTTTTGTGGATTTTCTCTGCAGCCCTCCACAGTGCAAGTTCTTCTTTAACAGTATCAAACACTCTTTTTTCTTCCTGTGTATACAATTCAGGATGTCGTTTAATACCAACTTGTCCTTTTCTGTATTTCAATCGAAAGAATCCCTTCCCACTTTATATATTTTTATATCATAAGTTGCGTGCGAACACACCCAGCCAATTTCATTAACTCCGATGTATGTTCCTTCACCAAGGTCTTTCCCGCATTCCGGACAGTTCATTTTAAACGCCTCTTTTATTGAGCCATATATATTTATGAAATTGCGGCACAATTCTAACGTCTTCTCCATCATTAAATTTTTCGTTTACTGCTTCCATAAGTTTTAAGTATTCGTTTCGCATGTTTTGAACAGTAGTTTTGGCAGGGTCAATCCATGGCATAATATAGGCTTTATTAAGTCTAAATATTTTATACCATTTTCTTATACGTTCAACGTCTGCAGGGCCCCCTGCAAACTTGAAAGTAGCACCCCACCGTGCCCAGTAGAAATAGCTATCTCTATTTTCGTCGGTTAACATCCACGGTTTTGGTGAAACAACAACATGCACTCGCGGGTCTAAAGCGCCTGGTTTTTCTATACCATTTGTTTCAATAGTAACGCCCACACCATGCTGTATAAGGAATTTTATAATTTCCCTTACATTAGCTTGTTCAAATGGTTCGCCACCTGTTAATGTAACATGTTTCATCTTATACTTTTGACAAAAGTCTATAATTTCTTGAGGATAGATACTCTTTACCTCATTAGTTCTTTTTCCTTTTGCATATGGTGTGTCACATTTAGGGCATCCTGCTGAACAACCAAATGTTCTAACAAACACCGTGCGTCTCCCTAATTCGTCTCCTTCACCATTAACGGAGATAAACATTTCAACAATTTCCAATTGTGTATTCATTCTTTAATCACCATCCCTTCTAAATTAAGGTGTTCTTCCACATAGTCAATCCCATAAGGGTCTATGAAAATATTATGCACAGGCATCGGGTCACCTATCATAGGTGTGTAATGAATGTATTCTTTGTCCTTTAAGTACTTTAGGTGGGAAAGCAAAAGATTCCTGTTGGTATAACCCAACATTCCCATCAAATCCTCAATAGTGGCAATACCCCTATTTGGGTTTTTAAGATTACTCTTGTATAAAAATAAAAGAATTTCTTGTTTTTCTCTTATCATTCTACCACCATTTCATTTTCGAAACATATATCTGCGTTTTCACACCATGCACACAAGTTATATTTCTTTTGGTCAAATTTCTCTTTTCTTATCATGTCTTTTACATATGCTACCTTTTTTCGGGCGGTAACCTCATATTTCGGCTTTCTAAAATAAACACCCGAAGGCAATTTTGAGCCATATAACTCTTGTGGATATATAGCACACACTGCATCTATTTTATAATCTGTGGCGTATTCCACGAGAGATTTATACATCATTAACTCTTGGTTAATACCTTGCCTAAACTTCCCAGTTTTATATTCCCCGAGAATTGTCATACCATTCTCTATTGCAATCCAATCGATAATTCCGACATCAAGGATATCATCAGGAGCGTTATCAACCTCAATTTTTATTTCACGCTCAACAGGAATAAATTCTTGTTTATTATTTAAGGTCATGTAGTGTACTGTTTGAATATGGGCAAACTTATCATAAAGTGAACCTTCAGGGTAAAAGGTCCGAATATAGCGCTCGATACCAAAAATTGTATCTTGGTTGGCAAGTTCCTGCAAGGAAATTTTATCAAAAAATTGGTCAGCATCTTCGTGGAATTTAATACCCTTTTCCATTGCCTCGGTAGCTGGTCCTCTAAATCCCTTTATATATTGTAGATAATAAGCGTATGGACATTTAAGATATGTTTGTAGGCCACTCTTCGAAAGCCGCATACATCATTAATCGTTCTTATCATTTTTAAAGGTATGGGTTACTTTTTTCCAGAAAAGAGGTCCTGACTTTTCCAGGGCATCTATCCATTCCTTTTTTGTTTTAAAAGGATAACTAAGCGTTCCTACGTTTGGGTTAAAAATCACTTTACATCCAGCCAAAATAGCTTCAATTATAGTGCCAGGACAAGGGTCTGGATGGCGAGGAAGATGGATAAAATATTCATGAGAAGCCAGATATTTCCACTTATCCTCTATGGCACCAAGATAAGATACATTTGGAGGTAGTTGTCCTTTAACATAACCTATACGGCCAGCCAAATCGAAATGATAATCTGGCTTACGATTGGCCAAAGCAATAATTTCGTATATACCTTTAAATTTACGAAGTGTTCCCAAATATGCAACACTATTCTTTACTCGGTCAACTTCTGGTATTTTTTGTTGTTTGTATGTATACGGTAGATTATAATCTGTATTTAATTGCCAACCATAACCAGTAAGATGACTTTCAATAAGAGTTTTATGGGCTGGTGAAGCCGCAATTACAACCTTTGCATTTTCATATATCATTCGTGTTACGGGGTTGGTCATAATAGGGCATGGCAAATCGCAATTTTTACAGTCAATCTGATTCCTCATATGACAATAGTTATAATCGTGCTCAACTTTAATAAATGGCTTGCTATGCACAATGTTAAATAGAAACTGTGGTGCAAATTTAAATATGTTCTCCAATATAAATCCATCATATGCATTAAAATCTATAGCGTCACCTGGTAATTTAAAATCGACTTTAACCTCTGATGGTGCAACAGCCAATCGCTGTTTAATAGCAACTTCTGCACCTGCATATTCTTTAAAATCATTTAATAATGCAATTTTCATTATAATTCCCTCCCACACCCAGGACAACATTTTACATCGCCAGCGGCAGATATAGAATATATACCACCACAATGCGAACATTTAATATTTATAATGGAGCAAGAGCCTGTTGATATTTCCATTTCAACTACTTCGTCTTCATTCTTCATGAGGTACCACCTCTATATTTAATAAGCCGTGGAAATTTTCCACGTTGCAACCCAAACGGATTGCGTATTCCTCCATATCAAATGGTATTTCATTATATAATGGATGTCTACTATCTGGGTTTGCATATATAAAACATTGGTCGCCTAAACCTAGCAACCACTCGAATGTAGGTCGCATACTATCTGTGGGTAAACGTTGTATCGTATCTAATGAAACAACATAATCATAGTGGTCAAGGAAAGGAGAGAAAGTAAATCCTCTTTTTAAAGCGCGCCAATGCACAAAATCTAAACATAATAAATTGGGCTCTTCAACTGTTATTGCAGCAGGATATCTTTTCAGTAATATCACCTCTAGTGTTCCTATGCCAGCACCGAAATCAAACACTGAACATCTTCTCTCGATGCGACGTTTGATGTAATCGTACCATATTTCATATAGTCCCGTATCCCGGGTTCTAAGTATATCATATATCAAATATGGTGAAGATTTATAAAACCAAATATCTTCTTCGCCTACTTGATTATAGTAATTTATACTATTTATGTGGTAATCTTCAATTAATTTTTCGAGGGGGATATGAACAAGGCCAGCGTACTGTTGCAAATCTTCATAGTCTATTCTCATTTAAAATCCTTCACCATATATGGCGGGAAGAACCCTTGTTTATCAATCTTTCTAAACATTCTATCCCAAGATGGAGCTACCTTATCCCAATCGTATTTCTGTGCAAACTTATGGGCACGTTTACCCATTGATTTAACCAAATCTGCATTGTCAATACATTTAATAAGTTCATCACCAAATTTATCATAATCCGCGATTGCATGATATTGTGTTTTAAGCGTATATACATCAAGCGCTTTAACCGGTACTAAAATTCCATGACCATCCACCAACTCAGTCATAGAGGTAAAGTTTGTAGCAATAACAGGAACACCGCACGCCTCTGCCTCAAGTATAGGTATCCCAAAACCCTCGCCTCGTGATAGATTCACAAAAATATCAAACGAATTATACATTATAGCCATCTCTTCTTCAGTAAATTCATATGCATTAGTTGGAAACATCATTAAATTACGTGGCACACCGATATAATCTGCAAGTTGCCAAAAGTTATAACCACCTACACCTTGGCCATTCTGGTCGGTGCATAATATCGCCTTAAACTGTTTTCCTGCATCAACCGCTTTTTTAAACCCCAGCATCATTTCAGCTTGGCCTTTTCGTTTTGAAATATTTGTGCCTAAAAATCCAACAATAAAATCGTCTTTAGGTAAGCCCATCTTTTCACGGCATTCACTCTTATCCATCGGCTTAAAAACTTTTGTATCAACGCCATGCGGAATATATGTCGATGAAAGTCCAACCTTCCTTATTTCCCTTTCCGCATACTTACACATTGCAACACGCTCTTGAGCAATGCTCAAAGCTTGATGCTCTTCAGGAGAAACATGACCCCCGTCTATTGGTGAATATAAAATAACATTATATTTCATACCTACTTGTTTAATCATTTCACGATATGCCCATGCATCAGAGTGGAATAACCAATGAGTACATTGCTCTTTCTGTAAAATTCCTTCTAAAGCAAACAAAGTAATATTTCCTTTTTGTACCTCGGCTTGTTTACCCGGTATAACTTTAATACCGTTCCACTCAACAAAAGGACCAGCTTGAATACCGCCAGTTGCAATACTAATAAGTTCGGGATATTTAATTCTTGAAATAAAATTTCGTGTAACCTTTCCATAGCCTGTATTTGCCCATGGTGGGGCTGACACCCATGCTAGTTTCATGTCCGTGAATAGTATTTCCAAGTTTATAAAATGTTTGGTTAAAGGACGACCGGGTCATAAGATATTTATACTGCCAGTTTGTATATAGTCTATTGTATGGGTGAATTAGCTGGAAGAAACACCGGTCGAATGTGGCACGGTAATGGACAAATAATCATGGTTGCGCCAGGTGGACAATGGAGCGTTTGGCCTTCACAGGCTACAGAAGAAACTATTTCTCTAACAGATACAATAGAACTTGTTCACACACCTGGCTAATAATAGCCATCTTTTACTGTTGAATTTTCAACAAAAAGAGTAGAGATATGGTCTGCAAAATATAAGAGTATGGCTTCTGGATAGATATTTTGAACAGCGAAACTATATTTATCGAACGGTGGTTCATACATAGCCATATGCCACCTAATCATGGTTATTTCCTGGTCTGTTAATGTAATATACTTTTGAATTAGAATTACACTCTTTTCACCATGACCAACTGGTAGTTTATCTGGCTTATAACTATAATCAGGGGTTGTTTTATGCGGTGATGAATAAGGATGGTATCTATCTATTTTACAAACATCATGTAATAGCCCAGCTATTTTCTGTGAATTGAATGGAACTTTATCCTGATAATATTTATCACACAGATGATTAAATGTTCTAAACACACACAAACTATGTTCAGCCAAACCACCTGGCACTGCTAAATGGTATTTTTTTGATGCCGGTGCGATAAAAAAATCTGATTCTTCGAGAAACGTAATTAAATTGTCCATTCTGTCACGGTCAATTGTTTTTAGTAAATAAATAATTTCTTCTTTATTTTTTTCAATATCAAATTTCATCGTATTCCTCTTCCTTTTTAATTGGTGATTTCGACCCATATAGAGTGATTCTAGCTTCTTCTCCAACACCAAGTGCTTGTAATATTGTTTCTACTTTATTATATATAGCTTTTTCGACCATAACATTCATATCAATATATCTTCGCCAGTTATTATTCGGCGTACTGTTGAACGCTATTCTGTCGGCAATATATTCTTTTAATACATAGTTTTTTGCTTTTGGACTCCAGTTCATAAATGAGAATGTTGTTGGCAATCCAGTAGGTAGTTTTGGTTTGTCTCTAAAGCCATATTCTTTCTTGTTATCACCGGAAAGCCGCTCTGTTTGAATGTAATATTCTAATGGGTGTGACCCAGTATCTATTTTCTGGTTTAAATACTGGTTGGCGTAGATTATAGATTTGACCCTTGCTCGATTTTTCATGTTCTTTATTGGGGTCTTTAATGGGAGAGGAATACCGATATACTCAAGAGGTTTATCTTTAAGTTGTTTTGCTTCCCTGGCAATATATTTCATAATTTGGTCATTATTTTCTTTCTTAATATGTATTTTTTCAAAAATTTCGCGTTGTATATCTTGTGATATTAATGCACTATCACTACGCTTTGCTTCAAACCCCACTATTTTTAATTCACGAGTTCGCTCACCATTATCATATATTATCATTGCACTATAACGTTTCTTTTTGGCCAACATTATAGTTTCAAAAGCATATTCTAATTTAACAGCCGGAGCTAGGTGTAAGCCATATTCATCCTTTTCTTTTTCCCAAAATGCATTTACAGAATCACGCATTTTTTCGCCAATTGGAACTGGGTCCACATCACCGACAGGAAAATACAAACCGTCTGTATCACCATAAATTGCTCTATAACCAAACTTCTCTTTAACATAGTCAACGGTGCGCATTGCTAATTTACGACCTTGTCCAGTCATTGAAGCAGATATTTGAGGAATAAATAATCTAAATGGTGGATAGGCAAACACACCATACATTGCATCTAGAACAACTTTAAGAGCATCTTGTCTGTGCCATAATAGTTTATATTTAACCGAATCGCGTGGATATTTAAGCATTTCATCTTGAACACCGTTACGTAATTCTATTAAGTCCGTTGCAACTTCAGGCAAGAATCCCTTTGGCTCTTTAAGGTAATATGCCTCACGCCATTCAATATATTCCTCACCAAATTCATCTTTGAATTTAAGGCCAATCGGTAAAGTGTAATGAGGTTCTTTTGGTTTAACTAATCGCAGAGTTTCAGGTGATATGTTATATGATATAAGTATTGATGGATACATTTTTGTGAAATCTAAAAATGCAACATTTTCATGAACACCACGTTCGGGTGGCAACACAACGGCACCCACGTATTTTTGTCTTTTTTCACCCGACTCTTTTCTAGGTAATAAAAATCTGCCCTTAGCATATCTAAGTAAAAATATATCAACATACTTACTTGCCTCAAGTGTTTCATCAAAAGTACAACCTACAACTATACGAATATTATCGTAAAATTCAATTATTTCTAGTTTTGCTTCAAGTGCTTGCATCCTGTAAACATCTAATAAGTTGTAATCCGCAACGTCATCTATATATTCACGATTCATTCTTTCAAGCGGATAAGCTGACACTGGAATATCGCATTCATCTAATGCAATTGCCTCCAATTCATAACTTGGTAATGTTTTATGTTTATATTTTTTATAAGCACCATAAAAATCAAACACATTCCTACCTGCTATTTTTACATAGTCATGTTTGTCATCAATTCTAATATAACCAAGTGGTGACAAACCTTTTGCTTCTACTTTTTGTTTTTTCATACGGTTTATTATGGTGCACAAATCGAAAAAAACATTATAACCAGTAATTAAATCAGGGTCAAAACCTTTAACAATTTCAATAAAATATTCCAAAAACTCTTTCTCTTCTTCTTCGTTTGTAATTTCAAATCTCCACATTGCGATGTTGCCATCTATAGGAACCCAGATAGTTACTGCAAGAATCATCCACTCAGCACGTCTAGGTTCAGGAAAAATATTAACGTCGGTAACTTCAACTTCGACATCAAGAAAGAGAGGAAGAACTGCATTACCTTCGTAATCGGCAGACACAACCTCTCCATTCTCGACATCTAGGCCATATCTTATGCCCCGGTCGACAAGAAATCGAATCGGAAACAAAATATCCGATTCATATGTGAGTTTATGTCGGTCTCTTTCGACACCAACATCTGAGGGAAGTTTACAGACTTTTTTAGTAACAAAATTCCCATCAATTCCTTGTATGGGATATTCACCAAAAATGTCCTTATAGTAATAATATGGTTTAAAGCCTTTAACCTTAAATACCTTTCGGTTCTGGCTCTCATCTCGGGCAAACATATAGATAATTGGGTTGTGGTCTTCAATACGATAATCGATTGCTGTTAATGCATAAGGCATAACTATCACCGTAGTTTAGTTAGTGTTTTCGCACTATTCATAATACTTACTTTTCCACGAGCGTAATCGCCACTTAATTAAGTTGCGGTTGAACCAATTATTTGGCAAATCAAGATTGAATTTTGCCTTATAACGTAGTTTAAATGGCACCGAAGTATCAAAGCTCCTAATAAAGCCATCATTCGACTCTAATAAATCTAACTCACACGGATAATAACCAAGGCAATGAATATCAATATCTGGCGCACGTTCGTTAATATCGTAAATCCATTCTTCACGTTGGTCGGGACCTAACATTTTAGGCAAATCAACAACATCAATATCACATTCCATAAATGTTTCAAAACAATTATTCTGTTGTGCAAACGTTTCGCCATGAATAGCGCCATGTATTTTAAATTTAAAGCGTTGGTCTTTTTTATCGAGATAACGTAAAAAGCTTTTAGTTTTTCTAATTGTCTTTATTGCAGTTATATCATCAGGAGCAACGATTTCATTAACATGTAAATCGTTAGCCATTTTCAGTAAATTTGCATTGGATAATACTTCCCCTTCCCATAATCCATTATCTAACATAGTATATAAATTTGGGTGGGTTTTATAAAATTCTCTATAGGTCTCGTTATGCAGCACATGTGGTGCTATAATCATATGGGTGTTCCAATTCTCTAGCAAAAAAAGAAAATTTGCAGGAGGAATGCAATACCAGCGTGACATAAGTTTCAATTTATAAATAGATACATCTTATATAAAATTCGCGGTCTCCAAGCACAGGAATAAAGGTATCGGGCAAATTAGAATTTCGGCTAACTGTCATAGTGCCTTCAATATTAGGTTTTTTTACATCTCTGTAAGTTAGTTGGAATCCACCCGAATTTACTAACTGATGAATAACTAACCAATATTTTTCACCAGCAACTAAAGCACCGGGTGTATCAAAATGACATCTAAAAGTTTGTGTTGTTCCTGAGCATGGTAGGGTTCTTTTACCTTTTGCAACTAATGAGCCGTCTGATACTTTATAAACAGCGTAATCTGCTTTTGCATCAGGCAAATATAAAAACAATCCTATCCACGGTTCTATAGCAACAACTTGCCCATCTTCAGGTGCTTCATATTGAACGGCGAATGCACGGTCTCTGTTTTCAGCCTGTGAAACCCATGTATGGCCTTGCCCGCCATACAATCCGCCAAACCATTTTGCATGTTCGACAGTTGTTATATGGCTTCTAGTTTCATCGACTATTTTTTCCCCATCTTCAATATGACCAACTTCAAGGGTATAAGTATCATCTTGGGTAATATTTCGTATTTTTGCTGGATTTTTCTCTGTTTGTCCTGGTCGCAAATTACGTGTCTTACTCCATACAATATCACCAGCTGCGTTTCGCAATTGGGCGAATATGGGAGCATATCCTCTTCCCGCATTTTTTAAATAAATATTAAATTCTATAAACGTAGAATCGTTGTCTAAAATATAATTATGAGGATACCACACATCAAACTTTACAATTGCACCAAATGCAGGGTATGTTTCAACAGTAAATGGATATTGCGCTCTCACATCGGAAGGTGGTTCACAATGACATGCACCATTATACCACCAACAACCAGAATCCAAGCACTCCTGTCTGTCTGTTATTTCACTACAATCAACTGTTGATGCGGTTGGGTCGCCATATATTACTAATCCGTCTCTATCATGAAGTAACCATTTGACAACTTCAGATGCATTATCTTCGCCTGAATTTTCCCACCAGTAAATCCAATAATTATATTCAGCAATTGATGCTTGCATCGCCTGCTCTAAGGTCATTCCATCTAGCAATGCTTCAAAAAATTTGTTTGTCGATTTATAAAATCCTTTTGCGTATTTATCTTCATAAGGGTCACCATTAACATTACCTGTCATCCATGTCCATGATATTAAAAAACCACCATAGCCAAGAGCTCCTTGGTCAATCATGTATGGACCTAGCTGCTGGGCGGTAAGGCATGATAATAAATAAATAACTTTACCCGCTAAGTGCGTTAAAGGTTCACCAGTATGCCAAACAGGCGTTTCCGAATTAGCAGTATAAACATTAACATTTCCATGGCCAAACCCATATATGAGGAAAGGTTGAAAGCTGTTTATTGTGTTATCAATATATGGATTATCGGCTTGTTCCCGCTCTAAATCCATTATATTGAACGCTTTATCAGCTGCATAATCAACAACATGCCCTATCCCATAGTAGCCATTTAGACAGTACCTGCAATCGCTTGGTCTGATAAACATTACGTCTCTTTTATTCATAAGACATCAAATATTGTAGTAGGCCATGTTCAGCAAGCAAAAACTTATAACCGATAGCAGTACGACTTTTCACTTCCTCTAATTGTTGCTTAGGTGTAATCATCCCGGTCATTTCATAAACTGTCATCAACATGCCCTTTTCTAATTTTTTTTCCAGCCTCTTTTCCAATAACTCCCAATCTGGTTGTGTAGACGCAGCAACAGTCATTCTCTTTTTTTCTATATAAATTTTTTCAGGTGTTAGAAACTCAGCTCCGTCTCTTACTATAGGGATATCATCTTCTTTCAGCTTTTTATAATTTTCATATTGTTTTTTTCGCATTTAATCACCATATCCCACATCTCCATAATATGTTGATGTTTCATTTATATTATGCACTTCGTAGGAATGTTTCTTAGTACCCCAAAACCACCATGGCCAGAACGACGTTCTCCTTTCATCTAACATGATACCATCCTTATTAAAGTTAGAGAAAATAACGCGTAGTTTTCCACCTAGCCACCATGGCCAAGTTCTATATTTTATTTCCAATAATATGTAAAAAGAATCACCCGGCTCAACTTGATTTGGAGCATCTATATCGTTTATCCACACTTCGGTCATATAATCACTCTGTGTAATAACCGGCTAAAATTACGGCATGTAAGTCAGTCGCTCTACCTGTGATTGTTGACTCAACATGTTTTTCACTGCCAGCGGGTATAGTGTCCTGCCAGCGGGTATTTGCAATTACCGTCGGGTTGCCGTCCTCGTCTACATTATCCAAATCGCCTATATACCCAAAACAGGTATCTCGTTCTCCATTGTTTATTATATCATATGCAACAACAAACTCTTGGCCGGGTTCAACGGGCGATGGAAATTCAACATTTGCAATTGCTAATTCTCCATGCTGGATAACCTCAACTGTAAATTCATACCTATCAGTTATATGGTCAGTCATAATTCGCCTCCTTTAAACGTAAACTATATCATACCCATCTTTAATATGCGTTGTGGTTGATTCATACTTCGCGTGCATCAACTTCAACAGCACCACATTCTGGACATCGCTCTGGTTTAGTTAAATCACCATGTCTTTTCCATTCAAATAAATGCCCATTTTTACAAATCCACTGCCCCATTTACCTACCTCTTTTCCAACCTGCAACTTCTCCCATTTTTAACCAGTCCGCATAATTTATTCTTATGGTGTTTAAAAAGTAAGTGTCTAATTCCATTAAACAATTATTGTGGTTTAACTTTCTAATGCTTTTCTGCCTAACTCTTTTATATTTTTTCATTTTAGCCCTTTACGCTATTCCCGTGAAAAAGTCTAAACACATATGTACAGTAACAGCCAAACACACACCAAACAAGAACGAAATACGGAATATGTAATGGTCTGGAAGCTTGGAGTATCGGTGATATAAAATGGTCGACATCAACAAGTATGCCAAAAATCCCGAATAAGCTGAAAAGATAAAGTGAGTTGCTTCGTAGCGTATAATTTCCTCCCAAGAATAGTCGTACCAATATGAATATGGTATGCCCCAGCCGGGTATTTTTAAAAGCCATATCACGTTATGCTCCTGGAAGTTGACAGCGATGACAAAGAAAATCAGCAGGTGCCGGTTTTTTGCCATTTACCATATCTTTATATTCCTTCCACTTATCCGAATTGAATATATTTTCAATTGATTGATTATTTAAATCACCAACAACAGTTTCCCGCTGATAATCGCAACAACAGAGAATTACTTCACCTGTATAAACAACATGAAGTTGACCGTTAACACGTGGACAACCATTCAAAAGTCTTGGATTAGTATTATATTTCCAATCCTTTAATTTAACGTTGCCAGCCCTATTGTGGAACGGTAATGGATATATATGAACACTCTTATTGTCAATGTCATTATCAACCAAGAAATTCATCCAATATCTTTTTATTTCGATACCGGAAGCCAATAAATATTTTCCATCGTGGGACTGAAAAGCCGTATGAATCCATACATGTAGTCGTTTATCCGCTTTTTTTAATAAATAAGCAAGATTTTTTTGGGCAACACCATACTTTAACCCCATAATTCTTTCGTAGGCAGTTTGCGTCATACCATGATGGCTGACCATAATACGGCCACGCCATTCATTAGCTTCATATAATTCAAGAAGTTGGTCTATCTGTCCTTTTGATGGTAAAACTAGGTTAGTTGAGAATTCCACGTAAGGGAAGTTTAATATTTCAATAGCTTCCTTTGTCCTTCCTATAATTTTTTTATCTGCAAATGGTTCGTTACATAAATAAGGGCAAAATTTACCATTACTTAAAAACAATGGATTAATTTTATTTAATATTGTGGTATAGAGGTCATCCGACATGATTCCCGGATTTTTGTCGTACCAAGACCCTCTGTATGGGCATATGATGCACTTTCCATTACAATGACTTGTGGTTTGAATTTGCACTAAATTTAGTTTCATAGGTGTGGCCCGAATTTTTTATCAATAATCGAAAAGACCTTATTCTTTATATAATCTGTTGTTTCCGTGCCTTTTAACTCCGCAAAAAAAGACTCTAATGATTTTAGTATCTTCTCATGTAAAATAGTTAAATCACTAAGCATAAAAACTTCGGCACTACCTCCGAATATATATTTTTTCTCTTCTTCTATACACCAGTCGTCTTCGTACATTATTTTCCCCATACATATCCACAAAAGCCACACTTTGGCTTAAATTCCTCACTATTAGTCGTAAAACTATCATTTGTCCAAGGAGTTTTGCATTTAGGACAAATAGTTGGTTTATCATTCAACTTAATGATTTCCACCGTTAATATACCTCCGCATAACGAGCTCAAGCCCATATATTATTTCGCTTACCTCTTCAAGGAATCTTTTATCCATTTGATTAATAGCCACTTGCTCCTCGGGAACCGATTGTGTGACAGCATCTACATCATTTATTGCATTGTAATATTTTTCATATAACTTTCTTACTTTTGGATGAATTGGCATTTTTTTTCTCCTTTTTTAATTTAGTGGATTCAACTTTAATCGAAACTATATTACCTGTACTCTTGAACGCAGAAGTTTCCCCCTCTTTATGGATAAGAACCGGTTCCTTATCAAAAGGAATAAAAAGTGAGTCTATATTATCATAGACCACTTTCTTGTCTATTAGGTTTATTGTGACTTTCATTGTCAACAACTCTCTTGCCCTTTAAGGACGTAAGTGTCAACAACAATCATTACAAGACCTACTACAATTGCAGCAACATTAACGTACCACTCATTTACATTGCTTTGCAAATTAGTGACACCCCATGTTATAATCGCAATTGCAAAGGTTAAAAGCGTCCCAAAAACTGTGGACTGCTTTGTTCTTGTACTTACCACGGCCTTTTCACCTCCTATAATTTTAAATCTTCACCATCACGTGTTAACCTACCTTCATTCCATCGTTTACGGCAAGTCGCCCACGCTATTTGTCTTTGTTCTTCCGGTGTCTTATTCGGATATTGTTGGCGTATTCGAGGGAGAATCCTACGAACACATCTATCTACTGCGGCTGGCATACTTATCAATATACCCAATTACCCTAAATAAATATTGGGGAATTAAACCTGTTTCTCAAATTCAGTGTAAAGATTACTTAATCCGTACCATTTAGTTTTTCCGGCAGTGACTTCAGCAACTTTATATGTTTTACCTTCAAGGTGTAATGCACCCTTAGCTTTTTTTACAGTTGCAATGAATTCAACATTATCCTTTATTTCCCTTCTCTCAAGAAGTACACGTTGGAACATTATACCGGGTGTTGACTTTTCCCAATCAGGCACCCAATCTAAATGTATTAATTGTCCTTGTACATACTGTTTTAATTCTTTAAGATGAGTTGTAAATAATCTCTTACAATGTAATCTCTTAAGTAAAATCACCGGCACTAAATATCTACGATTTCTAATCGCCCATTGCCATCTATCATGTATTTGTACATCAGGGTCAACCTTAAGATTTTCGTATCGCATAACATATTCACATGTTTTTAGCAACGTATTAAGGCCGTCAAGAACAACTGCTGCTAAATTAAGATTTGCCTCGTTTTCACGAATATATCGCACAATAGCAAGAACCTTATTATAAGTAGATATATAATCTATGTTGCCATCCTCGAGCATTTCAATCGGGTCGATGACTTTAATATTTTTATCATTTTTAAAGTATTTCACTTTAAGTGGGCTGGCAGACCCATCAAGGTCAATTATAATAACTTGCTTTCCGGCTTTTACTTCTTCAGGCGTTCTACAATCCATACAAACACCAGATTTAGTAGTACCATCGTGTCCATAAAACACACAGCAGACATTACTTGCAACTATATCTTCACCAGCATCTTTTATTATACCCGCAACATCTTGAGGAGAGAAGGTCTTGACGACCTTCTGCTTCTCTTCTTCACTTGCTTCAGTTGAGAGCTTTTCGCTGGTTTTACCCCAGCCGCCTGCCATTAACTCACTTCCTCAGCACCAGATACTATTCCTTCAGGTGTTTCCTCGAGTGGTATCTTATCTGCTGCAGGAGCGTACAACATCTCACAGTTAAGCATAGTTCTTACTTCTTCGTTGAATTCCTGCTGTGTTGTTCTTCCACCTGCAATGATTCGCGAGCTGGCACCAAAGTCAACAAGATGTCTTAGGTGAGCTGGCACCCATATGACAATCTCTGTTTCTCCAGCGTCGTCAATCATGACAATTCTAGCATTTCCAGTTGCTGGATTTGCAGTTGGGTCAACGTCGTCAACATACCCTTCAATTATCGCAAATCTCCTTGGGTCGTTTTCGTTTGACTTATGCCAGTCAGGCAATTCCTCAGGCGCAACGAAATTATCCTCCAAGAAGTTATGTAACAAATCTTCAGGTGCTGGAAATCCCTCTATTTCAGCTGGAACAAATTGTAGTCCGGCATATTCGTTTAATGCCATTGTTCCATCTTTCGGTTGTGTTGGTGCTGGATTTGCTCTGAATCTAACTGGTGTGAATATTGGAATTTCAACTTTTCCTGCTTTTCTCTCGCTTAGAACCATATTAAACATTAACGGGGCATCCATGTCTTGTGCTTTAGCAATACCCATAATGTTCTGTATGTAGCGGTGGTCAGGAAGTTTTTTCCCGTAGTTTTCGTTAACTCTGCCAGTTGAATACTTGCGTCGGTTGTCTAAAGTATGGCCTTGTTCATCGGTCCATCCTTCAGCTACAGCTTTTTGTGGGTCTTTCTCGTATATTATCTGAGCGGCGGCGTGCATACTTCGTAGAACATCGAATGGGGGGGCAACTCTAAAAATAATTCCTTCATAAAATTTAGCAGGAGACCGAAGCTCGCGCTTCCAGTGTCCTCGTAAACGTAAAAAGGCTCTTTTTTCCTGCTCCTCATCCGGTAAGTCTCCACGAAGATTTGCCACTGTGGCCAACTCCTCTTCCCACTGGTCAAGAACTTTTTGCTTGGTTACACCAAGCTTATCCTCAACAGTTTTTGATAGCTCATCAACTTTTTCTTTTATTGTTTTTGGTGGCATAATTTTTACCTCCTTAACTTAGATAACTTGCAGTTATTTAAAACTTATTGTCTATTCTTAAATACAGCTAAATACCAAAGTAAAAGCCAAACTGACCCGGCAAACACATCCGATGCGAATGACACCCATAATTCAAGTGTTGCAAACATGATTGCTATTACAAATAGACCAATCGATGTTAAGCCCGCACTCCAGGCATTAACATGTCTTCCATGTAATGAACTTCTAATTTGCGGGAATAACATAAATCCAAATAAAAAGCATACAACCGCTATTACAATATCTTGCCACATTATTTATTTGCTCCTTTATTTCTTATTAACCAATTTATACGAAACCCTACATTAAAGAATATCCTTAAATACTTTGTTGGGTTGGCAAAGTAATCGTCTGCATTAACAGCTGAGTCATCGATATAAATATGTGCTTTTGGTTTTGTACCTATTGCAATTTCATGGTGTGGAATGCCATGTTTGTTAATTAGTTGTTCTAATGCCAGACGTGTTATATTATGTCTTGCTGTGGCAATAATAATGTAATGACCCTCATTAAATCGCTGTGTAACCTCGGCTATTCTATCTTTATATGGGTTACCCGTTTCAAAATCAATAAGAGTATCATCCAAATCATAACATAAAATCATTTTATTACGGTCACATACCTTATCAATATCAATTTGTTCCATTGACACCACAGTATTTAAATATTTTTTACTATTTGTACTTTATTGTCATGACGTATTCCATTGCCTTTTGTGGTGTTGATGGTTCTGGTAAAACCACATTAATAAATAAGGTTTACAAACTATTTTTGAAAGAAGGATGGATATGGAAAATCCATCATCAAAATAAAATTATGAAAAAATTATATTGGCATCAGCATTCTCGTATATGGGAGTGGCTGAATTATATAGAACTACGATATCGCAATTGGCGATGGCAATATAGTAACAATAATCTAATATTAGATAGGTGTTATATTTGCGGTTTAGTTTATTCAAATATGGAAGGTTTTCCAGATATTGCGCATAAAATCAAAAAATATGCCTTAAAACCGGACATTATTGTTTTAATGGAACCAGTCGAAGAATTAGTTCCGCATGCATATGATTTTACACGGGAATACAAACGGATGTTAACTGAAGAGGGTTACGAACAATTTAAAATTGGGTTTCACCTCTTCGGCCGAACAACCTTTTGGCGACTACCTGAAATTGAACTTACTCCACTTTTAGCAACAGCAATTGGAATTATCGGTTCACCATGAATTTTGATTTTGTAGTAGACACTAGAGAAAAGTACGTTATGCCTCAAACTCTTAAATTATACAGCGATGCAATACCAGAAGCATTATATGCTGCTGATTTTGCAGCTAGGCAAAAAGGCAAATTTTTGGTGGGTATTGAAAGAAAAGAATTAATGGATTTTGTGAATTCTATCCAGAAAAAGAGAATCTTTCAACAAATTGATAAACTGCGAGAAACATACCCAATTATTATATTAATTCTCGAGGGTGATATTCTCACCCTTCGAAAAACTTTCCATAAACTTAAACTGGATTTTAATGAGGCGGTATTTTGGGGGACTATAGCTTCGATAGTTGTTAGGGATAATATTCACATATTTTGGTCAACCTCTATGAATGAAACTATTCATATGGCTCATAATATATGTACAAAAATTGTTGAGGGTAAATATCAAAAATTAAGAAGGTGGAAACCAAAGAGTAAAAATACTCCACCCGACCTATTAAAAATGATTCCGGGGGTCACCGACGAGGTTGCAAAATTGTTACTTAAAAAGTATGGTAGCATACAAAAAGTAACAATGCAAACACAAAAAGAATTATGTACTAATAAAGGCGTTGGGCCCTCATTAGCAAAAAGAATAAAAAAATTTATGTGTTAAAATGCCAACGCTGTATGATACTAGCTACGAATGGATGAAACAAAGGAATATAGGTTTCATTGATATGATGTTACCTTATTATATATCCTCTGTTTGTTGTCATGCTTTAAATTTAGAAAATAAGAAAAGAGAGTTCTATTTTGAGCACGGCCAGCCGGCAGACTTAAGAGCGCATGTATTTTTAACAGCGCCGGCTGGCTATATGAAAACTTTTATATTAAAACGATTTTTAGATAGAAGAAATTCTCTTTTTGGGCATTCAGCCATTAAAACAGCCTTTATTGGTTCGATGACAGAAGCGGGATATGTTGGCACAACACAGTTTGTAGATGGGGAATCTGTCTCAGTGCCAGGTGCTGCATACGATTTTCAAGACCATATCTTGGGAATAGACGAGTTTAGTGCACTAACAAATATGATGCAAATGGAACATTCAAAAAATTTAGATAATGCCCTGTTAACATCCTTAGATTCGGGTTACCTCGTCAAGCGGTTGGGTCCCGGCGAATTAAGATATGAAACACATTTAACTCTCTTCGCCGGGAGTCAACCTGCCAGATTCAGTTTAACATCGGGATTAGGAAGAAGATTTGTTTTTATTTATTTTGTTCCTTCTAAAGAGCAACAAATACAAATGCGAAAATTTAGAAGACTTGGACAAGGTATGCAAGGTAGCAAAAAATTAGACGATAATGTTTATTATTTAACCGATAAATTAATAACTGATATCCAAAAAATTCAACAGTTGTCTTATGATGACTCAATTTATAATGCATTAGATAAACTAGATGTTCCTCATTATGAAGAACCATTATATGAAAAAATCGCGCTTGGATATAATATCGCAACTCAAAAAGTAACAGAGGATTTTATTGTTAAATGCACACCACAAATAGAACATTTATGGGTTCAAGAAAGAGAATGGCGATTTAAAATTAAATCAGGTGCTCAAGATTCGCAAGTTATGCAATTTATAACAGCGCAACCTGGTATTACAGACCAAGAATTAAAAGAAATAATGTTAGATTTTGGGATGTCTTTCGCAGACACTCAATTGGCAATTGAGAGTCTCTACCGACAAAAGAGAATTGGTATTATTACTGATAGAAAGGATAAAAAATTCAGAAAGAGGTAT
>SMTZ1_10001865_pt1 | contig 21278 bp, 15 predicted proteins | sample DeeMarSWOR136_30_FD_25667 | JGI IMG/M metagenome (IMG submission 25667) | reverse complement strand
CCGGGCACATCGCGCAGCGTCAAGAAAAACTATTAGAACAGAGCGGTCTTGATATCCAAGATATTAAGCACATCGAAGTTACGGATTCAGATGGGCCGGGGAATTGTGTAATGATTCGGATTTGTGCCAATAAGCGCACGACAGTATTTACTGCATTTGGTATGCGGGGCAAACCGTCGCAGGAGGTGGTTGGTGAGGTTGTCAGTTTGGCTGAGGATTTCCTGGCGAGTGGTGCTGCGATTGACCATTTTTTGGCCGACCAGCTTTTAATCTACATGGCGCTTTCAAGAGCCGGCTGCTACACGACCAATAAGCTTTCAACTCATCTTTTAACAAATGTGGAAATCATAAAAAAGTTTCTTGATGTTGATTTTGTCATAGAAGAAGACGGGCAGATATATAGGATTTCGTGCTTGCCTGCTTAAGAACAGCTAAGACTTGATAATCTCGTTATCATTTAGCATTTTACGGCTGAGTCTGTTAGGAGTCAGGATTGTCTACCTGGTCTTCCTGTTCGGGCTCTTGTTTTTCTTCGAGCAGTTCCGAAAGTTGCTTCGTTAGGTTCTCTGCCTCGTAGTCAGCAATCTCGTAGACCCAGCCGCTATGTTTTGCTGAGAACTCGTTTGCCTTATCTCTTGCAAGTAGCTTAGCTTCCTTTTCCTTCAACTGCTCTTCCGATTCGACCTCTTTATCCTTTGTAACGGGTGTTGTGTCCGTAAATTCTACGTGGCAAGCCACGTATGTCTTATCATTCTTTTGAGCAATATCGATGGTATAAACGGTAGAATCCTTCAGCCTGCAAACAAATTGCCTGTCGAAATTCAAATCGTCCGCGGTTGTTTTTTTCTGAACGTCGTCAAACCTGAGATTCGTCAAGGCATTGAAGACCCGCCCAATATCGCCGCGTTTCGGCTTTTTGTCTTCGGGGAGATTTTCCAGGATGACACCGCCATTTTCTGCCCTGAGCGTGTAGGATTCGTTGTCGGTGGTAACAGTAACCGATTCAATGTCGTCACGCTCCAATGATATAAGCTCCGGCTCAATGTAATCCATTGCCCCGTCTCTAATCCAGGGGGCTTGTTCTGTTCCGTAGACTTTGTTGCTTGACGCCAACCTAACATATGTACCGCGGCCCTGCTCCTTGAATTTTCCTATAATGACGCCGGTCAGCGGGGAGGAATCAGGCTTGAAAAATTTAACGGCGCTGCGAGCATCATCTTCGGTTACGCCAAGGGCTTTATGGTTTGCAGGGTCGTCCGTGTAAATTTCGTCGGTTTTGATGTCGAGGCAGGAAGTAATCAACTCGTTTATTTGGCTCGCATCGGCCGGATAATTGTCTTTATCAGCAACCACAAAATGTCCGCCGGTACGCCTGAGAGTAACCGTGCTTTCGGTTGAGCCCAAGACGATGCTACCTATGTCGGCGGGGTCGAGCCCCTGGATAAGATAGTGCGGTTTATCCGCCTCGGTCCCGGGCCTGTTCGAAATGCGAGACTGGAGGACTGCCCATACGACCATAACAACTGCAACAATGCCTAATATAGTAAGTTTTCGTTTGGTCATTACAAACTCCTGCACAACTATTTGAACAAACAACTTGTTACGCATCACTGGCGTGGCTGATGTAATGCCTCTTTCTGGCGCTGCGGCGAATTCCCAACACTATGGCGATGACCAGTATGACCACGGGCGCCATAAGCATATTAAAGTTCCGGAGCATATTGCCCAGATGCTCAATGCGCTCGCGCCTTTTCATCTTGACCTGGCGCAGTCGACGCTTGGCCTGATGTATTTTCAGCTCGAGGTCCTGTTTTTTCTGCAGGATGGAGCTTCCTATGACCTCTTCCTGGCCTTCTTTTGCAGAAGATGCTATCGACCTTAACTCATTTTGGAATCCTGCGATCTCGGCATTAATCTTTGCTTCCTCCTCTGCGGTTTCGGCTTCAGCCTGCTTTTCAATTTCATCGACGACGATAAACGGCCGCCTGAAGTTCCCGCGCGACCTGACCGAAATCAAATCGCTGGAGCCCTGCAGGTCGTCAATCGCATTAAGCATCAGGGTGCTGTTGTCTCCGACTACGACCTTGCCGAAGAAGAAATCCCTGTAGGCAAGAGTATCGCTTATGAAGTCTACATCCGCAAACACCACGACCACACAGTCTTCAGCAGACTCGGTCAACCCTGTGATGCGCTTCTTTATTTTCTTGGTCTTCTTTTCGTCAGATGATTCTTCCGGGTCCTCTGTAGGCTCGTCTTCGGGTATCTGGACTTCAATTTCAATACCTTCGGGGAAACTGCTGGTGAATTTTCCCGTGACCCTATAACCCATAGCTACGGGCCTGGTACCGTCGATGAACTTGTCCATAAGTTTGGACGGCTCCAACATAGCCAATTCAAACGGACTGCTTATCGACCAGCTGTTGCCCCTGTTGGTCGTGGTTATAAGAGCTGTCCGCCGGATGTGCTCTTTCTGGTCTTCATTTGGGTCTGCGACTTCCCTCAAAACACCCGAAAACAGAAATCTAACCTGGTTGAGTTCCGCGGTAATGACATTGTCCGGGTTGAAGCACTGAGGGGGCGAAAGATTAAGAAAACCGATAACCTTCTCGGGTCTTCTATCCTGGGTTATTGATGAGCTGAGCGCTAGACTACGGTCACCCGCAAAGGTGTTTTCAGGCATCTCCAAACCCCAGGTTCTCAAAAGACGGTTCAGGTCCGAACCCGGCTTCGAGGGCGCGCCCATTTGCAGCTCCCTTCGCTCCTGCTCGTCAGTAAAACAATGCGGGTCAACACAAACAATCATTCTGCCGCCCTTTAGCACAAACTGGTCTATGGCAAACAGGGTCTGCTCCGGCAGCTCCTTAGGATGCATGACCAAGAGAATATCAACTTCCTTAATCTCATTGACATCGGTAGGGACGCTTGTGACCTCATATCGCTGTCTTAATTGCTCGACAAAGGTCCAGGGCGGCCTTGGCCTCTGACCCTGCATGCGCATCATCTGGGCCATATAGCCGCTCATATCCTCGCCCATCACCGGCAGCGAAGTCATAATGCCTATTTTGGTCTTTTCGCGCGTGATTGCAGTATCTATAAGATAGCTTATGTCATATTCGACAAAACTTTGGCGGTCCGGCGAGAAGAAAGGTATCGACTTTTCCACCCCAAACTCGGTCTGAATGACAAGGCCAAAGAAGAAGTTCTCCTCCTCCGTTATCGAAAACCTTCTCAGCCCGTAGCGCAAGGCCTGAACTTCGTCATCTGAGAAAGGTCTCGGGTCAATTACCTGCAAATCAATCATACCTTTCGCTTCGGCGGCGTATTCTTTAAGCAGTGCGTTTACGAACTCGTAGTAATTGTTGAAATATTTTATCTGGTCCGGACCCTTGAGGGCTGCTGTCTTGGCATAGTAGAGCTTGACTTTAATGGGTTGATTAAGTTTGGCTAAAATCGCCCTGGTTCCGTCCGAAAGCGTGTAAAGCCTTTGCTCGGTTACATCAAGCTTTAGTAACGCACCAATCTTTTGACAGATACTTATTGCAGAGAATACAATCACCAAAATCAAAATCACACCTATAATCGCTCGTATGGTTCTGTTCATCAGGCGGCCTTCCTTTCGTCCAAAATAACACTGCATGCCGAAATCCAACCAACTATCAATAACACAAAGTAAGAGAGGTCTTTGAATTCCAGCACGCCTCTCTGTATCGATTCAAAGTGGCTTTGAAAACTCATGGTCTCTATGGCCGAGACAAGACCACCCGGCAAAAACATTGACAGATAATTCATTGTTGTCGGCATGCCCGCAAAAACAAGTATCGCACAAGCGACGACTGCGAGAACAAAACTTATCACCTGGTTCTTGCTAACGGCCGAAAAGAAGCAGCCAATAGCAAGAAATCCTCCTGCCATCAATAAACTTCCCACGTAGCCGGTAATTATCAAGCCGACATCCGGGTCACCCAGATAACAGACGGTAATTACCATTGGGAAGGTCAGCAGCAATGCAATGGCCAGGAAAAACCAGGCTGCAAAAAACTTTCCTAAAACAGCTTGAACAACGGTGATGGGCAAGGTTAAAAGAAGTTCAATTGAGCCGACCCTGCGTTCCTCGGCCCAAAGGCGCATCGCTGTGGCGGGCACCATAAAGACAAACAACAGCGGCAAATTCATGAAAAACGCGCGCATATCAGCCTGTCGCGCCTCAAAGAAACCCTGCTTAAATGCGAGGTATCCCGCAAAGAACAGAAAAACAACGAGAAACACATATGCAACAGGGGTGGTAAAATAGGATTTTAGCTCTCTTTTGAATACCGACCAGAAACTATTCATTCTCTACTCCTATAGGAACTGCAATCTAACAATTACACGTGCAAATAAGTTTTAGGCGACCTTCGTTTGGGTTATCTTACGGAACACTTCGTCGAGGCTGCATTTATGTTCGGATTTCAGCTTCTCCGGCGTCGAATCTACAAGTATCCGTCCTCTGGAAATGATTATTGCCCTTGAACAGACTGCTTCTACTTCTTCGAGGATGTGAGTAGATACGACAATACACTTGTCGGCGGCCATTTTATTTATAAGCTGTCTGACTTCATGCTTTTGATTGGGGTCTAACCCATCAGTGGGTTCATCGAGGATAAGTACCTCAGGGTCGTGAATCAGTGCCTGAGCGAGGCCAACTCGCCGCATATACCCTTTTGACAGGGTCTCGATAGTCTGATGGTAAACGGACTCAATCGAACACATAGGGACAATGCGGTCAAGTGACTGCTTGCGCTGCTTGCCGAAAATCTGCCTTGCATCGCACACAAAGTTCAGGAAGGTTCCCACTGTCATCTCGTTATATGCCGGTGAATTTTCCGCGAGATAGCCGAGCGACTGCCTGACTTTGACCGGATCCTTCAAGATGTCGTAGCCACATATGGCAGCCGTTCCGCTGTCCGGCCGGAGGAAACATGCGAGTATACGCATCACCGTGGTTTTGCCGGCACCGTTAGGCCCGAGAAACCCCAGAACCTGGCCTTTCTCTACCTCGAACGAAACTCCATCGACCGCAACGATTGGTCCGAAACTGCGCCGCAACTGCTTAACACTTATCATATCTGTCTCCTGCCAAAAGGCTTATAATTAATGGGTCGCTCTTATTGAGTACCCCAATATTCAGTACCCGCCTTCCGCTGGCATCAGCTATTAAAGACAACCTCTATTGGGGTTAGAATTATAAGGACTTTTAGCAACTGGTCAAGACCCTAAATAATGCGTATTTGCTGAAGAAGGGCGAAATTCAGGTACTTGGCCCGGACGGACTTAACAAAATTACGAATCTCGGACGGAATTTAGGTATCCTCCATACGGGCGATGGTTGGATGATAGCTCTAAAGATGACTGAAAAATGGCCTTTTTTTGCTGTTTGCGGTGTGGCAAACTACCTATGCTAATAAAAGCAGCAGCTTCAGTGTCACGGAAGGAATAGGGTGGGCAGTTTTCGGCGAGCGTTATGTAATCAGATGGATTTACCGAGCAGCCCAAAATTTCTTAACTGTAATGTTGACGCCGTCAGCAAAAGAGGTATTGTGAGTAGTTCTTTTGCGTACATAGGCAGCAAGGGAGATATTTGCCTTGGGACTATTTAAGTTAATAGGTTAATCATCGACAGCCGGGTCAAGACAGGTTTGGCCCTGAAAGCAGATTAGAACAGGCATTAAGAAGGAGTCAAATATGGTGTCTGGATTTCGGCCTTTAACTGAAGCGGAAGTAGCTAAGTTGCAGCAACAGGGGTGCAGTTGCTCGGATTGGACAGGTATTCAAGTTGCGCAGAAATTTGACGCCGAGAGAGTGAGATTTACGCATTTCTCCGGCAACGTTAATTTGGGCGTGTTTGAAAAGCAGGTGTCCTTTTCAGGCGGTCTTACGAAGCCAGCCGGGATTAGCAATGCTACGATTCACAACTGCATAATCGGCAACAACGTATATATTGACCAAATCAGAAATTATGTTGCCAACTACACAATCGAAGATGATGTCCTGATCGAAAATGTTGATTTACTTGCCGTTGAGGGTGAAAGTTCCTTCGGTAATGGCACCGAAGTCGCCGTTGTCAACGAGGCCGGCGGCAGGGAAATACCTATTTATGACAGTCTATCTGCTCACGCCGCTTACGTAATAGCGTTTTACCGGCACCGGCCGAAGGTAATTGAAAACCTACGGAAAATGATAGGAGACCACACTGCGTCTGTCACCTCCTCTATGGGTGTCGTGGCAAAGGACGCCAAGCTTATCAACTGCAGAATTATCAAAAACACGAGAATAGGTCCTTCAAGTGTTATCGAGGGGGCTGATAGATTGCAGAATGGTTCGGTCAACAGCTGTCCAGAGGACCCTATCTATATTGGTGCGGGAGTATTTGCAGAAGATTTTATTGCGTGCAGCGGCTCAAAGATTACCGACGGCACGATAATATGCAAATGCTTCGTGGGCCAAGGTACCGTGTTAGCCAAGCAATATTCCGCGGAAAATTCAGTGTACTTCGCTAACTGCGGCGGTTTTCACGGCGAGGCCTGTTCGATATTTGCAGGTCCTTATACGGTTACACATCATAAGTCCACCCTGCTGATTGCCGGTCTATTTTCCTTTTTGAATGCGGGCAGCGGAACCAACCAAAGCAACCATATGTACAAACTCGGACCGGCGCATCAGGGTATTGTGGAACGCGGTTCCAAGACCGCCAGCGATTCGTATATGCTCTGGCCGGCAAAGGTTGGGGCCTTTACCGTTGTGATGGGAAGACACTATAGAAACTCGGATACTTCGGATTTGCCTTTTTCATACATGATTGAGCACGAAGACGAAAGCATTCTTGTGCCCGGTGTGAATTTGCGCAGTGTAGGGACTATTCGGGATGCCCGAAAATGGCCGAAACGCGATAGACGCAAGAGCCCTAAAAAACTCGACCACATAAACTTTAAGCTTTTAAGCCCCTATACTGTTCAAAAGATGCTTAATGGCTGCCAGTTGCTCACGAACCTAAAAGCGACCTCCGGGGAAAACACAGAATACTTCACCTACCACAATGTCAGGATTAGGGGCTCATCTCTGGACCGCGGTATTGAATTGTACCAGATTGCGATAGACAAGTTTTTGGGTAATTGTCTTATTAGGCGGCTGGAGAACAGTCAGTTCAAGGATGTTGGCGAGCTTCGAGCGGTGCTGATGGCGGAAGCCCCTCTGGGGGCAGGCAAATGGCTGGATTTGGCCGGTTTGTTTGCTCCGGAGGAGGCTGTGCAGAAAATGCTCGATGATATAGAAGTCGGTGCCATCAGCACTCTTGAACAGGTAGCGGACGCTTTTCGTGAAATGCATGATAATTATCAGTTATATGAGTGGACCTGGGCGGCAAATGTGTTGCAGCAGCGGCTTGGTAAAACTATTGAGCAAATAACAGCCGATGATATTATTGAGATGGCAACAATGTGGAAGAAAGCGGTAGTCGAACTTGACCACAAGCTATATGCTGATGCCAAGAAGGAGTTTGCCGGCACGGCTCAAATTGGATACGGTCTGGACGGTGACGAAGGGACGAAACATACAGACTTCGCGCAGGTCCGGGGGGCATTTGAAGAAAATAGCTTCGTATCCGAAATCGAAAAACACATAACTGCAAAAACCGAGCTCTGCGATGAGCTTATCAGCCGAATGGCAAAAGTGCATTAGACAAAACGCCCTTTAGGCGTGGTTAATGAATCCGTTTCCAACTTCATATAACCGCTTTTTGCGTCCTTGCCAATTGGCAATTCAGCTACTACAAAAGGGAAGAAAATCAGTGTTATCTGTTATCGCGACGGCTAAAATTTGGGCATTTCATTGTTGAAATTGCGCGGGTACAAAATGGGACAAGCAGCCCCGTGTTTTTTCGTAAAATGATTAAATTAAATCGCAAAATGACGTTCTTTTGAGATGATAAACGAGTATTCTGGTTGCCGAATTTGGCTTGATTTCAGTTAGTTTTAGAATAAATAGACTTTGGAAAGGCTGAGAAAAGTGTGGTGTTAGGAGAAACCCGGTCTCGAGCGGGCGGTATCTTTCCGGCATACGGTATTAGCTGCTCAAGCTGACAACCTCTAAATTTTGTCACGATAAGCAAGTTTGCATAATGGACATTAGTAGCTGTTTTAAACAAAAGGTAAGTGGCAAGGGTCTATCTGTTGTTTTCCCCGAGGGTAACGACGAGCGAATCATTCGTGCAGCTCGAATACTGAAAGACGATGGCATCGCAGAGCCAATTCTGCTTGCCAGGCCCGAGCAGACCAAAGTGGCGACCGAGAATGCCGGTTTTAGTCTCGATGGTGTCAGAACCGTAGACCCGGGACACAGCGATAAGCTCGATGCCTACGTTGAAAAATACATTGAAGGCAGGGACAACATCTCGCCGTCTGTCGCGAGACGTATGGTGGCCAAAGCCTTGTTCTATTCGGGTATGATGGTGGCCTGCGGTGATGCCGACGCTGCAGTGGGCGGCGTTGCCAGCGCAACTTCAACGCTAATCCAGGCAGCGACCCTTACGATAGGCCTTGCGGCCGGCATCAAAACCGTCTCGAGCTACTTCTTGATGATTATCCCAAGTTTCCTGGGACAAAGGGACAAACCTTTTATATTTGCCGATTGTGCTGTAAATATCGACCCGACAGCGGAGCAGCTCGCCGATATTGCAATAGCTTCCGCGGCAAGCGCAAGAAGGATTCTCGACACCGAACCAAAAGTTGCTATGTTGTCATTTTCCACGAAGGGAAGTGCCTCGGCGCCAAGCGTTGACAAAGTTGAGCAGGCCATCGAGATAGTGCGTGCCCGGCAGCCTGACTTGGCAATTGACGGTGAGTTCCAGGCAGATACAGCTATTGTCCCAAGCGTAGCCGCCAAAAAAGTCAAAGAAAAGAGCAGCGTCGCGGGAAATGCAAACGTCATCGTTTTTCCAAATCTCGATTCCGGTAACATCGCATATAAACTTGTACAATATATGGCAAATGCCCAAGCGGTCGGGCCGTTCCTTCAGGGATTTGCAAAACCAATAGGCGACCTTTCGCGGGGCGCAGGCGTTGATGATATAGTTTCAACGACGGTGTTAACTCTGGCTCAATTGTTGTAGAAAAAATAAATTTCGTCGGAAAGCAGTACAAAGCACAAAATGAAGGTGCTCGTTATAAATACAGGCAGTTCGTCAATTAAGTATCAGTTGTATCAGATGCCCGAGTCAAAGGCCCTGGCAAAGGGAGTTGTTGAAAGAATTGCGGCAGAAGCCTCGAAACTTACCCATTACTATGACGGCCAAACTCATGCTGTCGAAACAAAGGTGCAAACGCATGAAGAGGGTATGGAACTGATATTGAATACGCTCGTTAGTAAAGAAGTGGGAGTTATAGAGGGCATTTCTGCGATTGGCGCGGTTGGGCACAGGGTTGTTCACGGTGGGGAGGAGTTTACCGGTTCAGTGGTCATCGACGATGAAGTGATTGCGTCAATCGAAAAGTCCGCAGGCCTCGCTCCGCTGCACAATCCGCATAACCTTACCGGCATCAAGGCTTCGCAGGCCCACTTGCCGAACATCAAGCAAGTTGCCTGTTTCGATACCGCTTTTCATACCACGATTCCGGAAGTTGCGTATATGTATGCTTTGCCTTACGACCTTTATGAGAAATACCGGATTCGTCGGTACGGCTTCCACGGGACGAGCCACAGATATGTCGCCCGGCGCGCTGCTGTACTTATGAGCAAAGGTAAATATGACATCAACGTTATTACCTGCCATCTTGGTAATGGCTGCTCGATTGCGGCGGTGGCTAACGGCAAGTCGATTGATACCTCCATGGGATTTACACCGCTCGAGGGTGTGGTGATGGGAACGCGGTCCGGTGATTTTGACCCGGCCGTACTGTTTTACCTGATGGACAAAGGGTATGATGTAAGAACGCTGACGACACTTTGCAACAATAAAAGCGGGCTGCTCGGGATATCAGGCGTATCGAATGATATGAGAGACCTCGAAGAACTTGCAAGAAAAGGCAGTGCCCGAGCAAAGCTGGCCATCGATATTTTCTGTTACCGCATCAGGAAGTACATCGGCGCATATACCGCTGTGTTGGATACTGTGGATGCTATAGTTTTTACGGGTGGGATAGGCGAAAACGCTGTCATGGTTCGTCGGCAGATATGCACAAACCTAAAACAAATTGGCATTGAGCTTGACTCAACAGCAAACGCAGGTGCAAAGGGGAGAGAGGCCGATATCAGTACTTCCGACAGCAAAGTGAGAGTTTTTGTCATTCCCGCAGATGAAGAAGCCGCTATTGCTCATGATACTTATGAACTGGCCGGGTAGAAAGAGGTGATTATATGTCGCAGCCAAACTCCTATGGAAACCTCACACAAGAAGAAATAGAGATTCTTGAGAGGCAGGGTTGTTCGTCACAGGACTGGAGCCAGGTTAAGGTTGCCGACGGTTTCAATCCTGCTCGTGTAAGGAACGTTCAGTTCCTCGGTCGCGTCCATGTTGGTCGGTTTACAGGCGGTATAAAACTCGCCGGGGGACTTGAAAAACCGAGCGGCATCTACTGTGCAACTATTGTTGACTGCACAATCGGTGATGATGTGCGGATATCGAACGTAGGGGTGCATATCGCAAATTACGACATAGGCCCGAACGCCTGTATAGAAAACGTGGGAACAATGCTAACGCGGCCCGGTGCCACATTCGGCAACGGTGTCAAGGTAGCGGTCCTTAATGAGGCCGGCGGTAGGGAGGTCACACTATTTGATGAGCTTTCCGCCCAGTTCGCCTATCTAATGTGCATGCATCGTTATCGGCCTGAGCTGATTGAGAAGTTGCTCGAAATGGCTGCGAAGGAAGTTAAGAAAGTCCGTTCGGACATTGGAAAAGTAGGCGCAGGTGCGCAAATATGTTCAACTCCGGAAATCATAGATGTTAACGTTGGTCCTTGTTCCATAATAAAAGCTGCAGCTTCTCTCGTGAACGGAACCGTCCTAAGTTCCGTTGAGGCGCCGAGCATCATCGAGTCTAATGTTGTTGCGGAAGATTTTATCATTGCCGAAAGTGCCTCGGTAACCGGCTCTGCGCATTTGAAGAAGGTGTTTGTCGGCCAGGGCTGCCAAATCGGCAGCCAGTTCTCGGCTGAAAACTCGCTTTTCTTCTCCAACTGCGAGGCATTCAACGGTGAAGCGTGCTCAGTATTTGCAGGCCCTTATACGGTGACCCACCACAAATCCACTTTGCTGATTGCCTGCCTTTTCAGCTTTTACAACGCTGGTAGCGGGACCAACCAGTCCAACCATATGTACAAGCTGGGCCCCGTTCACGAAGGAAAGCTCGAGCGCGGAACCAAGGCCGGTTCGTTTTCATATATGATGTGGCCCTGCAGGGTCGGACCTTTCTCCGTTGTGCTGGGCAAGCATACCCGAATTTTTGACACTTCAGACTTTCCTTTTGGCCATTTGGAGGCAGGACCCGATGGAAAGTGCTCAATGATTCCCGGATTATACCTTGCAACTGCCGGAACTTTACGGGATGCTGAAAAGTGGCCAAAGCGCGACAGACGCAGGGGTGCCATAAAACGTGACATTATTTCTTTTGATATTTTCAGCCCCTACACAGTGGGCAAAATGGTAAGAGCATCCTCGATACTTAGCAGTCTCCAAGACAGTACCGACAGGTCGGTTGAGGAAGTTTCTATAAACGGCGCAGAGATGAAACGGGTGCTGCTGCGAACAAGCCAAAAGTTCTACCGCACCAGCATAGAGATGTATCTTCTCGGGAAGGTATTGGCGAAATGCGAGAAAGCTCTGGACGGCGGCATCGAAGAGATTCGCAAGGCCTTTGCCGCAGAGGCCGGCGCCGTTTTTAGCCGCGATTGGGTTGATATTGGCGGACAACTCATGCCAAAGCAGCGCTTGCTCGATGTAACTAACTCCATAGAAGGCGGGGAAATCACCGATTTTGCGGCGTTCTGCGGCGAAGTGGCGAAAATTTACCAAGCGTTTGAGAAAGATGAATGGGCGTGGGTCAAAGAAACCTACAAGGAATTTTTCGGTCGGGCTTTGGAGACTCTGACAAAAGATGACCTTGTTGAGGCAGCCGAGTCTTACCGGAGGGCCAAAATCAGGTTTCTTAAGCAGGTTCTGATTGATGCGGAAAAGGACTTCGGTGGGCTCAGCCGTACGGGATTCGGACAAGACGGCTCGGCGGAAGACCTTGACGAAGATTTCCGTCAGGTGCGCGGCCTGTACGATGAGAATAAGTTTGTTAAAGAAACACGCGCTAATATTGAAGCAGTCGAATGCCGTGTAGCCGAATTCAAAGAAAAAATCTTGGCTGTCTTATAGAGTAACTGACGATAAGAAGGGATAGTAAAAGGATAAAAGCAAATTATGGATATTGAGCAGAGAGTGAGAAAAGTCGTTGCCAGGCAACTTAAGCTCGATGAAAAGGAAGTAAAACTTGAGTCCGAATTTGTTAGGGACTTAGGAGCTGAGTCAATTCAGAGCATCGAACTCGTCGCTTGTTTTGAGGAGGAGTTTGATATCGAAATGGATGAGCAGGACGCCCTGGCGGTCAGAACGGTAGGCAGCGCCGTCGAGTTTATCAAAAAGGCGATAGAAGAGCGTGGTGGAAAAACTCAATAGTTTGGTATTGAAGCAAATTTCGGACAGTGTTATTGAAAGGGATGTAGCATGAGGATGATTATTCAGCCGGACTGCGACAGAGTATCTAAATGGGCGGCAAATTATGTCACCAGAAGGATTAAAGATTTCAAGCCCACGGATTCGAAGCCGTTTGTTTTGGGGCTTCCTACCGGTTCTTCGCCGCTTGGGATGTATAAAGAGCTGATTGAGTTGAACAAGAACGGTGCTGTTTCCTTTAAGAATGTGATAACTTTCAATATGGATGAGTATGTGAATCTGCCCGAGGACCATCCCGAAAGCTATCATTCGTTTATGTGGAACAACTTTTTCAGCCATATAGATATTCAGAAGAAAAACGTCAATATTCTCGACGGCAACGCCAAGGACCTGCAGGCCGAGTGTGAGAATTACGAAAAGAAGATGAAGGACCGTGGCGGTGTTGGGTTATTTATCGGGGGCATAGGACCTGACGGCCACGTCGCGTTTAACGAACCCGGCTCTTCGCTGTCGTCGTTGACCAGAGTAAAGACGCTCACTTATGACACGATCATAGCTAATTCAAGGTTTTTTGACAACGATATCACTAAGGTTCCAAAGACGGCTTTAACGGTGGGGGTCAAAACGGTTATGGATGCCCGCGAGGTGCTAATCATTATCAATGGTCACAAGAAAGCGCGGGCTCTGCAAAAGGTCGTTGAAGAAGGCATCAACCATATGTGGACAGTCAGTGCCCTTCAATTACACCCGAGAGGCATTATAGTCTGCGATGATGCGGCGACCGCAGAACTTAAAGTCGGCACTGTCAACTATTTCAAAGATATTGAGGCTAAGAATTTGGACCCCGCCACGCTTTTGAGAAATTAACCTGCTGGGCGGAAGGATGTGAAAATCGTTTGCGTTTCTTTGGAAATATTTTCTTTGCGGAAGTTTGGCCGAATCGGCTGATGTTTAGCCGACAAAACCGTTAAGCGCGTCTACGGCGGTTTTGATATCGCCGAGGCGATCATCTCCAGCTTCACGTTCTATAGCTAAGGCACCTTCAAAGTTTATCTGTTTGAGGGCCTTTAGGAATTCGGTACCACCCACCTGGCCGGTGCCCCAGGGGACTTCCAGGCCCCACGTGCCTGGTGTTTGTGTACGCAGCGCGTCTTTTATGTGAATATGTTTTATCCAGGGTGTGAGTGTTTGCACCGCTTCGATTGGGTTACCCTTATCATATAAAATCATGTTGGCAGGGTCGAAGTTGACGGCGAGGGCAGGGTGGTTCAGCTCTTCGAGGAAGTGACGCAGTTCGTCAGCGGTTTCCTGGCCTGTTTCCATAAGGAGATGGATGTTTTTTTCCACGGCTTTGTCGGCAAGCGTTTTGCACCTGTCGGTGAGTTTGGTGGCGCTGTTCGACTCTGTTAGGTCAAGAAAGCCGAAGTGAAGCGAGAGGTATTCAACACCAAGTTGTGAAGTGATACGTATGGCGTCGCAGACTCGTTTTTGGTTCTGGTCCCAGTAGTGGTCCGGCACGATACCGCCAGTGGCCTTAATTGATTCGAGGCTTGTATAATCCTCCTGTGGAAAGTCAATCATTGTAGCGGTTATGGTCCAGCTTTCCTGCCGGATGCGTTTTAGAAGATGCTGTCCGTCGCTGGTGTTTAAAACCGGCGAGACGGCAAAATGGATATGGTTGAGTTGCGTTTGGTCCTTCAGTTGACGAATCTTGTCGAAGTCGTTACCCAGCGACCAGGCACAAACGCCTATGGGCCAATCATTACAAGTAATCACCGGACCGCGATTTCCTTTCCACTTTGTGCCGACTCTCGTTCGGCCAGGATAAGTTTAACAGAGTCGCGCGACTGAGCAGGCGTTGTTATCTGGGGTACTTTTTGTCCGTTCACGGCCTTTATAAAGTGGGCAATCTCAAGCGACCAGCCGTCGCCCGATTCGACTTTGGGTGTGAAAGCGTCTCCCTCGGGGGGGCAGACCTTAAATGCGGGCTTGCGTGTGCAGTCGTAGACAATCGTAGCTTTTTCGAGAATTATGTTGAAACTCATTTCGAAGCCAAAGCTTGGTGTCATGACGAAGCCGCCCTCTGCGGTGATGACCCCTTTATCGTCATATATATACTGTGTCATAACGTGGTCAAAATCGCCGCTTGGGCCCTTGGCAGCTCGCGAATAAACTGCTTTTGGTATCCCAAAGACATACTGCACAAAGTCCGAATCATGAATATGCAGGTCAAAAATCGCGCCACCGCTTCTTTTGCCGGTGAGTAACCAGTTGTCCCATGACCACGTTGGCGTAAGGCTCAATCGCTGAAATGTGGCCGCTATTACCGTGCCGTATTCGCCTGAGTCGATGAGCTCCTTGGTCTTGGCATACTCGGGCCAGAACCTTATGCAGTGACCAATCTGCAGGGCTTTGCCGCTTTTCTTCGCTGCGGCGAGCATCTCATCGCACTGCTGAAGGTTTAATGCCATCGGCTTTTCGCACAGGACGTTCAACCCGGCTTCAAGGGCTTTTAGCGTGAAATCTCTGTGCATATAGGTTGGCAGTGTAATGGAGAGGGCATCGAGTTTTGCTTCAGCGAGCATTTTGTCGTAATCGGAGTAAAGCTTAACGTCGGTCAAATCCAAGGGTTTTTCAGCTCCTTCGATATTGCCTGCCGTTCCGGCGGTTCCTTTAAGCTTTTTTTCATCAATATCACAAACGGCCGCTAATTTTGCGTTCTCAAGGGCCTGGTAGTTTTTGGCGTGCATATTGCCCATAAACCCAAGTCCAACTACGCCAGCTCTAATCATCTTTCGGTCCTTTATTTGAAGATTTTTTTCATTGCCTGTGCTGTTTTTTCAGGTCTGCCCGGCTGGAACGGCAGCATCTCGGCCGTAACGTAGCCGTCATAGCTGACTTCAGCAAGGGCTTTTTTAACCGCTTCGAAATCTATATCACCTTCCAATAAATCAACAAAACCCTCCACCGTGCCAACGGAGGTTTTGAAGTCTTTGACGTGAATCCGCTCTATCCGCTTGCCAAGAATGCGAATCCACTGGTCGGGGTAGCCGGTCAGCAGGATATTGCCGACATCGAAATAGGCCTTGACCTTGTGGGAACCGAAGCTGTCGATAAAGTCCCGCATCTCCAGCGGGCTTAGCAGGAATTTGTTCCAAACGTTCTCGATGCATATTGCCACGCCTGTCTGGTCAGCGGCCGGCAGTATCTGCTTTACCGCTTCGCAAGCGCGCTGATAGCATATGTCGTAGGGTATCACGTCGGCATCAGGTAAAAAGAATACATCCACGGCACCGGGGACAAAAAGATAGGCATCTGTGCCGAGCCATTTTGTCACCTGCAGCGCCTTACACGTAAAGTCGATAATCTTTGCTCGAAGGTCAGGGTCGTTCGCGCTCGGCGAGCAGGTCCAGCTCTCTCCGCTGGCAACGCTTGAAATTTCAATGCCGGTTTTATCCGCGGCAGCAGCGATATCCTCGCACTGGGCCTGTGTGGTCTGGTGCGTCAAAACACCCTGACCGGCAACGCAGACCTCAATTGCATCAAAACCAAGGTTCTTTGCTTCGGCCATCGCATCAGCTATCGGTTTTTTTGCTTCGAGGCCCCCTTCGAACATCCAGTAGCTCGCGCTTATTTTCATTTTAGAGTCCTCTCAATAACCTAAACATTTTACAACGGTCAGCGATTTTACATGTGCCAACAGTATAATTGCAATGTGAGTAAAAACCAAGGTAGTATCAAGGTTTTTCTTACATTCGTTTTTGGGCTTTCTCAATTCATTCTGGTATGCGCAAGCAGCCAAACGCGTTGGGAACGTGAAAGTCGGGTTGTTCCGTGCCGGGGTCGACCCAGCTTATCCAGTGCTCCTGCGGTTTGGAGATCAGTCCGTGATTGAAGTCAGCGCGAAAAAGACCCACTTTGAGTAGCCACCCGGGCCCCAAAGTCGGCAAACCGAGAGCTTCAAGGCTCTTTAAAGGAATAGACGCTTCGACCGTATAGCCTTCATCGGTAATCGAGGCGGCGGCATGTACACCGGGCCAGTCCCAGGAATTGTCGAACCTGCGGTAGTAAGAAGCGGCATAGTCAAGGACCCGGCCAAGAGGGTCGACCTCCAAGCAGAAATACTCCTTCAATTTATCATCACAAGCAAAAAAGATTTCCACGCGGTCTTCTCCTGCTACTACGGACTCGGTATCGAACTTTTCCTGGACGACTATGTCCTGGTCGTGCGCGATGAAAGAAAAGTAAAAGTAGTTATCATCACAAAGCGCGCGGAATTCGGTAACGGGTACGGCCCTGGCTTCCCAGGGAAAGGAAAAATCTGTCTGCCTATGTGCATTGTTCCAATCAGGCTCATTTAGTGCGCCATCAACATCAATCTCAGCTTCAGGCACATAACGAACGTGATATGTTCCCGGACACAATGTGGAAGCACAACCTACTGCGGCGAGCAAAAAAATCGCCATCATCAACTTAATCACTTGCTTAACTCTCTTGTCAACCGAGCAGTGGTTTTTCAGAAACAAGGTTTACTATTTGAATTTAAGCTTGTTCCAGGATTTCAGCAGTAACACCGTTGCTACGACAGCGATAACGGTCAGGACCGCACCTTGCGTATAGTTCAGATATATCCACGCACCGGCTGCGAACAGGGCCGCATAAACAGCAAGGCAGCCGAACACCATACATAAAATACCCAGGGGCACGTCCCATCTCTGACCCGATTCGTCAATAGGATTTTTTTCGCTTTTCGCACGCAGCAGCACCGCCTTCCAGCCGGGACCGCCGGGCTGAACCAGACTGTAAAAACTGCGAAGGGTTTTCTGCTCTGTGGGCCTGGTAATAAGCGTCACAACCAGCCATGAAACCGTCGTAATGCCAACACCAGTAATCAGCTTTTGCCAAGTGGCCAGCTGCTCAAAACCTATAGCTGTGTGAACAAACTCAAAATAACAGGCAACAAGAAATGATACAACCATCGCTGTCAGTTCACTGAAGGCGTTAATTCGCCACCAGAACCACCGCATGATGAAAATCAGACCCGTACCGGCACCTACCTGCAGGAGAATATGGAATGCGTCAAGGGCACTCTCAAGGTACAGGGCCAGTGCCGCCGCCGCAATCATCATCAATACTGTTGAGATGCGTCCAACCCGCACCAGTTGTTTCTCGGAGGCATCGGGCCTGACAAATCGCCTATAAAAATCATTCACCACGTATGATGAGCCCCAGTTAAGATGCGTCGAGATTGTCGACATGTAAGCAGCAATCAGCGATGCCAAAACAAGGCCCAGCCACCCGTGGGGCAAAAAAGTCAACATTGCCGGATAAGCCATGTCATTAGCTATGATGCCGGGGTCCACGTGGGGAAACGTCTGCCGCAGAGAATCCAGGTCTGGGAAGACTATCAGCGAGCATAAGGCAACGATAATCCAGGGCCAGGGACGCAGTGCATAATGGGCCGCGTTGAAGAAAAATGTTGCACCGACCGCGTGCTTTTCGTTCTTGGCTGCAAGCATCCGCTGGGCGATATACCCTCCGCCGCCGGGCTCAGCGCCCGGATACCACACGCTCCACCACTGAACCGCAATTGGGATAATCAGAACAGAGGCAACCAGGTCGGTACTGCTTTGTGTGCTGAAATCAAAGGCCGGCAGAATCGATAGCTTGCCCTCAAGATTTGCGTGGCCGAGCATCCCTGACAGGCCTCCGACTGCTTCATGCCTCAGCGCAACTACCGCTGCCGCAAAAGCTCCGACCATCGCAACAATAAACAATAAAAAGTCTGTCAGCAGCACTCCCCGCAGTCCGCCCATAGCGCTGAAGACCATGGTAACAATCGCCGCAAGAGCTATGGTCTGGATTGGTGAGAGGTTCAGCATCACCCCCCCAATCTTGATTGCAGCCAGCGTCACCATTGCCATGACCATTATGTTGAAGAATACGCCCAGATAAAGTGAGCGAAACCCGCGCAGAAACGTGGCCGCTTTGCCGCTGTAGCGAATCTCATAGAACTCAATGTCCGTCAGCACCTTCGACCTGCGCCAGAGTTTGGCGTAGACAAAAACCGTCAGCATTCCGGTCAGGAGAAATGCCCACCATCTCCAGTTGCCGGCAACGCCGTCCTCTCGGACTATGTTGGTGACAAGGTTCGGCGTATCGGTCGAGAACGTCGTTGCCACCATCGAGAAACCGAGAAGCCACCAAGGCATATTTCTGCCGGACAAAAAGAACTCTGAAGCACTTTTCCCTGCCCGCTTTGAGACAATAACTCCGATCACAAGTGATATGACAAAAAACGCAATGATAAAGAGCCAGTCTATAGATTGTAAAAGCATACGGTAAATTCTCCTAATCTTCTCTAATAAAACTGCGCCGTAAGGGCTTTCTTTCCACCTGGTCGGTTTGACCTGCAGATACGGCGTTAATCATCTTTATCTTACAAAAACAAATTTTGCCGTTATGTTCTACCTGAAACCAGCCATAATGTCCATCTTGTTCCCTTGCTTATCTTAAAAAATTTAGAGATTGTATTGCCAACTTGCGTTGGTCGTTGTGGTTCTCAACCGCCGCAGCCATGAGTGGGAAATGGCCCTTGGGTACTACCATCCTGGGTTCTCTCTGATTCGAAGCACCTACAAGGGTATTGACTCAATCGTCTGTATATGTTAGAATAAAAGAGGATTTTGTACGAATTTTTATTTTTTGGGCTCGCGAGTTACAAAGATACGACTGTAAACAGTCACCTAAAGATCCCGGCGAGGAAGGGGATGAGCAAAGTACTCCGATTTATGAAAATCTCGCTGCTGTTTTTGGTGTTGATAGCAGCTTTAGCCGTTTCGACCGACCTCCATGCCTGCCCTTTAGGCGACTTAAGTGGAAACTGCATCGTTGGTCTGGAAGATCTGCGTATCTTTACCGAGCAGTGGCTTGACGCCGGGGGCACCGCAGACCTGGATGATGCCAACGGCGTAAATATGATTGACTTTGCCATATTCGCAACGACCTGGCAAGAATCAGGTATTGCGCCGATTGTAATAAACGAGATTCACTACGACCCGGACCTAAAGACCGAACAGGTGGAATTTGTCGAACTCTACAACGCCGGCGACGAAACCGTCGACTTGTCCGGATGGTATTTCTCGCGTGGCATCGATTTCACCTTCCCGCCGGGCACCTCAATGGAACCGGATTCCTATTTTGTCGTTGCTCAGGATACTAACATCTTTGACCCCAATTCGGCCAGCGATGCAGACTTTGTGGCCAAGTTCGGCTTCGAACCCAATGGGATTTTTACCGGCAGGCTCAGTAATGACGGAGAGAACGTCGAGTTGCGAAACGCCCAAGGGTTCGAGATTGACCAAGTGGATTATCAGCTCGGCTTTCCCTGGCCAACCGTGGGCGATGCCGTGCCGGATGTCCCCCCGGGCGGGACCGGTCATTCCATCCAATTGACAAACCCCGACTTCGATAACGATTTGGGAGGCGCTTGGCGCTCGGCCTCCCCCACACCGAAGGCACAAAATACAGCCGTCCTGGCCACCAACATCCCTCCGCGAATTCGCCAGGTAAATCACTCGCCGCAGCAGCCAACCTCAGGCCAGGTCGTAACCGTCACCTGCAAGGTAACCGACCCTAATGGAGTTGCCTCTGTTACGCTGCACTATCAGCTTGTTGACCCCGGCAGCTACATCCCCTTTATGTTCCCCGATTACTCATTGAATCCAGCTTATGAAAATCCCGCGAATTGGTCTGACCTTTCGATGTACGATGACGGCGCTGGCGGCGACCAGATAGCTGGAGATGATATTTACAGCGTGCAGATGTCGGCTGGTTTGCAGACAAACCGCCGGCTGGTGCGCTACCGCATTACCGTTCAAGACAATGATGCCTGCGCTGTTACTGTGCCCTATACCGACGACCCGCAGCCGAATTTCGCCTATTTTGTCTATGACGGCGTGCCGGCCTGGAGCGGCGCTGTAGACCCGGGCAGTTCAGACCCCTGCGAGGCACAAGTGGTTACATATGGAACCGACGTCATGCGGTCGTTGCCTGTCTACCATTTGATTTCCAGAGAGGATGACGTCATCAATTGTCAGTATAATAAGACGTATGATAACGGCGACTATCGCTTTGCCGGCACCATGGTCTATGACGGCAAGGTCTATGACCATATCCTCTATCGCGTTCGCGGACAGTATTCCACATTCTTCTGGGGCAAGAACAAGTGGAAGTTCAATTTTAACCGCGGGCACTACTTCGAGGTTCGCGACGACTATGGCGAGAGATATAAGGCAAAGTGGAATAAGATGAATGTAGGCACCGGCGCATGCCCATGGTGGCAGTACCCGCATCCTGACGGGACGTGGGACGTAGGTACGGCAGGCATGCTGTTGAATGAGTGTCTGAGTTTCCGATTCTACAACATGGCTGATGTCCCCGCGTGCAAATCGACATATTTCCATTTCCGTGTAATTGACGACGCAGTTGAGGCTAATCCGAGCGACCAGTATGATGGGGACTTCTGGGGCCTATACTTTGGATTTGAACATGCGGACGGCGCTTTTGTCGAGGAGCATGACCTGCCGGAC
>SMTZ1_10004372_pt1 | contig 21283 bp, 15 predicted proteins | sample DeeMarSWOR136_30_FD_25667 | JGI IMG/M metagenome (IMG submission 25667) | reverse complement strand
CAGCTGGATAACACAAAGTTAAGGTCGAAATGACTGCCAAACCAATCCAGAAAGTAGTAAATTTACTGCTTTGATTATTCTGTCTTTTCATATTTACCTCAATCCCGCCATTCTCTCCTTCGCATCCTCTACTTCTGCTAAGCCTGGGTCAGCGTCCTTCCAGAGGGTGAGGGGATCCAGAAATCAGCAAAGGTCAACGCAGCTATTTCTCAAGGCCGATTTTCCTCAAAATCTCGGAGAAACGGGGCTCGGAGCGCAAGGAGTTGAAGGCTGGATCGACCTTTATGTAGGCTACTTTATCTTCTCTCTCCGCGACGCCCAATTCTATCCGGTCGAGCGCCTGTTCTTTCTCACCTAAAGCGGCATGGATTTCAGCAAGAGAGAGCGATGTGATTATTGTGTCATGAGATAGAATGTCGAGGCGTTCGAGGATATTCTTTGCTTCATCTTTTTTTCCGGCAACCGCATAAGCGTATCCTAGTGCCGCTACGTATTCCGAACCTCCTTGGGAGAAGTCGACGGCTTTTTGGAATTCCGCTTCTGCGGCGTCGAACATGCCTTTTTGCACATAAGCTCGGCCCAGCCAATAGCGAGCCCGGAATAGGTCCGGTTTCAACTCTAGTGTTGAGTGCAATTGTTGGATCGCCTTGTCGTAGTCTCTGGAATAATAAAACATTAACCCTAAATACATCCTGGCGATCCAGGAAAGGGGATCGATCTCACAGGCACGCTGTGCCCGGCCAATGGCTTCCTCAAATCGGCCTTGCGTCGCTAGAAAACTTGAGTACCCTAGGTGAGGGTATACCAAATTGGGATTGAGTTCGATGGCGCGTTTCGATTCTCTTTCCGCAGCAGACCAATCCCAATCATACTCAAACAGAACCGTGGCCAAAACATCATGAGCTTCCGCCAGGCTGTCATCGATCTCAAGAGCCCTCTCTGCGGCTTCCCTTACCCGTTCATAGGCAACTTCAGATGAGACGTCCAGTAAACTTCCGCCTCTTATCGTATAGCAATCGGCTATGCCCGTGTACGCCAAGGCGTAGCCCGGATCGATCTCAATCGCCTTTTCGAAACACTCCAAGCTTTTTCTCATGTCCTCTTTGGTTCTTTTATCAAAGAAATATCGGCCTTGCAGATACAGGTTATACGCATCATGATTATCTGTGTAACGTTTCTCGAGGCCTGCCTTCTCCCCACCCAATAGCTCGATCTTCATATTTTCGACAATTTCCAGAGCTATCTTATCCTGGATATCAAAAATATCTTTTTCCTCGCCGGTATATAGGTCACCCCAAACTAAAGATCCATCTGAACAATTGATTATCCGGGCTGTGATACGCAACACATTTCCCTCTTTCTGAATGCTGCCTTTTAACACTGACCCGACATGTAGCTTTTCGCCAATTTCTTGGTAGTTCTTTTCTATGCCTTTGAATGAAAATGCATATGTCCTTGCAGGGACATAAAGATTCTCTATCTGGGTTAACGCCGTAATTAGTGTTTCCGCCAAACCCTCACATTTATATTCCTGGTCTTTAAGAGGGCTTAAATCATCAAAAGGAAGTATTGCTATCGAGGGTTTATCTGAAGGTATCGGGGCCACTGCTTTTCTGGGAAGGAGCTGCCAGATAGCTGTGGCAACGATAGCAAGGATGACAACCAAAGCTGGGATTAAAAGCTTTTTTCGGATTAACGCTGCGACGAAAGTCTCTCTCATGGGTCGTATCTTTGTTCCAAGAGGAAGTCCCTCCTCGATATTCCGCAAATCAGCCAGAAGTGCCTCTGCCGTCTGATATCTCCTTTCCCTATCCTTTTCCATACAGATCAGGATCAATCGGCTTAGGTCATCGGATATCCCTGGATTCAGCTTCTTCGGGTCTGATGGCAACTGAGATTTGTGCTTTAGGGCCACACTTAAGGCTGTATCGCCTCTAAAAGGAACACTCCCTGTCACCATCTCGTACAATATCACTCCTAGGGAATAAATATCTGACTTTTGGTCGGCCTCTTCTCCCTCAGCTTGCTCAGGAGATATGTAATCTGGCGTCCCGATGATCACACCGGTCTGGGTTACTCCAGGCGCCTCAACCGAACGGGCGATCCCAAAATCCATGATCTTCGCGTTACCTTTCTTATCCATCATGATGTTCTGCGGTTTTAAATCACGGTGGACGATTCCTAGTTCATGGGCTCCTGCCAGTCCTTCGCATATCTGTCGGGCTATTCTCAATACCTCGCTTTCAGATATCTTCTTTTTTTCTCTTATCAGGCTCTTTAAATCTTCTCCTAAAACATACTCCATCGTGATGAAGTACTTCTCATCTTCTTTGCCCATGTCATACATCCGGCATACATGTTTATGGGAAACACTCCTGGCGATTTTAAGCTCATTACGAAAGCGTTCGATTGTCTTTTCTTCCCTGGCGATTTCCGTTTTCAATAGTTTTATCGCCACTTCTTCGTTGATCTCCTGATCGTGAACCTTATAGACTGTTCCCATACCCCCTTTTCCCAATTCCTCGATTATCCGGTACCTTCCTGCAAGGGTGGCTCCTGTAAGTAATTGCTCAACAGGAGATTCGAGGGTTTTGGTGACATCAGGTATAGACCCGGAAGTTGTCAACTGTGTTCCACAATCACCACAGAATTGCTTGGTTTCAGGATTATCTGCTTGACACTTGGGGCACTTTATTGCCATTACTTACCCTTATGCTGGAAAAAGAATATCAAGGAATGTCGAAGGTGTCAATACAAACAGACTTCTATACGGTATCCGTGTGGACACGGTGTGGACAAAACGACTGAAAATTGCTCAGTTAAATTGACTCAGGCTAAAAGCAAAATCAAGATTTTTCTGGGGAAACGGAGTACGCCCGGCAGGATTCGAACCTACGGCCTTCTGATTCGTAGTCAGACGCTCTATCTGACTTAAATATTTAGAAATCAATAGGTTATAGATATTCCAATCTGCCCTTTTGACCAAATTTTGACTGCTTTCTTCCGCGAAATTCTCGAACTGGATTAAAATTACTGGAAAATAATGCTTAGGATCGCTCCTTCAACCCAGCCAGCCTCTTTCTCGCATCTTCAACCTCAGCAATCCCAGCGTCAGCGCCCTTCCAGAGTTGGTAATATCAAGAACTGAAGCGGGAGGGTCTATTTAAGATCTGCGTACTTGCTTGATAACAGCTCATAGGTCTTTTTGGCCTCTACCATGATCTTCTGGAACCGGGGGTCTTCACGAATGTTTTTGTAGTAGGGATTATGGGAGAGTCTGATGTATGCATAAACCTGTCCTTCTTCCATGCTTTTAAGCATGAACTCTATGGCTTCATCTTTCATCCCCAGGAGGGAATAGACCGCTTCGCTCCGGTAAAGACTGAGAGCTTCGTCCTTCCTGCCTTGAGCTGCGAACAGTTGGGATTTGTAGCGCGGCAGCAGATGAAAATTTGGGTTGATTTCCTCAACCTCTTTTATCAATTTATGAGCCTCATCATATTTTCCCATCTTTGTCAAATAATCTGCATAGTAGATGAGGGAGAAAGGATTTTTCGGGTTGAGGTTCAGGGCGTCTTTCAGGTACTGCTCTGCCCTTTTATGCTCGCCGATGTTTAGGAAACACCAGGAGATTTGGAATTTTGCCCAGAGATAGAGGGGGGAAACATCTACGGCTCTCAAGTAAAGAGGGATGGCCATCCGGAACAATCCAAGCTGATACAAGCAGACCGCTACTGTCTCACAAGTATCCAGAGCGTTCGGGTTTTTCTGAAGCGCGATCCTGAATTTCTGGAACGCATCGTCAAATTTACCCTTGAGGAAAAGAAGATACCCTTGGACTAAATTTGATTCGGCAAGGCTGGGATCAAGCTTGTAGGCCTTTTCAGCATAAACCATAAACTGCTGCATATCCTCTTCTGCATTTGATAGCAAATACCTATGGATGTATGCCCAAGCCAGTCCGGTCAATACTTTGGCATAGGAAGGATCTATCCTCCTGGCCTCCTCAAAGATCTCCAGGAGTTTTTTGAAGTCTTCTTCTTTATAGGTCAGGACATATTTACTGCTTAAATAATAATAACCCTGCATATAGAGTTCATAGAGCTTCATATCGGTCGGCTGTTTGGCCTTGTAATCAGCAAGCGCACTTTGGGTTAGCTCGAGCTTCAGGGCCTCGGCGATGGCCAGCGATATTTCGTCCTGGATGGCAAAGACACTTTCAAGCTGTCGGTTGTATTTTTCAGACCACAACTGGAACCCGCTTTCTGCGTCGATCATCCTGACGTTCACCCTGATTACATTTCCTTCCCTCTGGATGCTTCCTTCCATGATGTGAGCGATTTTTAATTCCCGGCCAATGTCCTGGACACTCTTATCTGTCCCTTTGTAGGGAACGACCGAAGTGCGGGAGATTACCTTCAGATCACTGATCCGGGAAAGCCGGCCGATGATGTCGTCCGTCATCCCGTCACAGAAGTAACCCTGGTCACGCTCTGGACTCAGGTCCGTGAAGGGAAGGATCGCAATGGAATTTTTCCATTGGGGTTCAAGGAAGGCATCTTGTGTTTGTTCGTCTTGGGGTGTTTTCCGGCTAAGGATGAGGTATCCGAGGGTTGCCGCCAGGATGATTAAGAAGGGCACAGCAAGAAGAGCCCTGCTTTTCTTGACTGTGATGGTAATCTCCTTAGCAGTTTTGGGTTTTCCAGGGAGAGTTACTTTTTCGGTAGAAGGAATTCCCTCTTCTAACATGTTCAGTTGAGAGTGCAGTTCCTCTGCGCTCTGGAACCGGTTTTTTTTATCCTTTTCCAGGCACTTGAGGATCAGACGGTTCAGGTCTTCTGGTATGCGGGGATTAAATTTGACCGGATCTTCCGGCATCTCACTTTTTTGCTTTACCCCAACTGTAAAAGGTGTATCTCCTTCAAAGGGCAGTTTTCCTGTCAGCATCTCGTAGAGAATTACGCCAAGTGAATATATATCAGAACGCTGGTCAATTTCATTCCCCTCCACCTGTTCGGGGGACATGTATTCTGGCGTTCCTATCATTACATCATGATATTGTTCGACTTCAAGTCACGATGTACTACTTCCAATCTGTGAGCCTCAGCTAGTCCTTCGCAGATCTGTTTGGCTATGGATATGGATTTTCCTATTGTGAGTTGGCCAAAACGACGAATCGAACTTCTTACGTCTTCCCCAGGGACATATTCCATTGTGATGAAATGAGTCCCGTCCTCTTCCATGAGTTCATACATGCGACCAACATTTCTCTGGCTAATCTTTCGAGCCAGTTTTAATTCGTTGTGAAACCTTTCGAGTGTTTTTTTATCCTTGGCTATTTCGGGCTTAATGAGCTTTAGGGCTATTTCTTCTTTAAGCTTCTTGTCGAGTACCCGGTAGACCTTTCCCATCCCACCTTTACCTAGCTCTTCAATAATTTGATACCTTCCTGCAAAGGTAGAGCCTGTGGTTAATTCCTCTTTGGGCGCTTCCAAGGTTTCAGTAACTTCGACGTCCTCAAGGGATGGAAGTTGAGTGCCACAGTCGGCACAGAAGGTTGAAGTCCCGGGATTATCAGCATTACATTTAGGACATTTTTTTGCCATTACTGTCCCTTTTATCTGGTCGAAAAAAGGATATCAAGGAATCATGAAGGTGTCAACTTGCCAATATGTTATTAAAATTCCTGTTTTAGAACAAAAATAGCACTATATAGCACATTTTCAGAGCAAACTACCTTGTACCTATATCTAACCATTAGCTGGGAGTTAATGCCTGCAAAATAGTACCTATTTGCACTTTTAGCGGGAAACTTGCTCTTTACCAGATGTAAGGTACCTACTGTCCCTGCAGATCAGCCAGCCTCTTCTTGGCATCTTCCACCTCAGCGATGCCAGGGTCAGCATCCTTCCAGAGGGTGAGGAATACACGATCCATCGCCTCGGAAGTATCAAGAGGGATTCGTAGTAGGCTGAACGGCCGCCTCTGCCTCATTATATCCAGCATGAGCTCCTGATGGCAGCCAAGGAGATGGAGGAATATTTTTAGGGCCTCTGTCTCTGCTTTTTTATCGATTCGAAGGCTGAGTCTATCTTGAACCTATTGATTTTGATGCTTTCGGTGAATTTTGCTTTTTTATATCTTTGACCTTGGCGTTTTGGATGTGATATCCTTTGTTCAGCATGCTAACGGGTGGGAATTGAGGAAAATTGTGAGGGATTTGTCGCAAGCGCAAAAAGGAAATTCTTATCTTTCCAATCGGAATACCAGCAAGGCGGCTATTCAATTGACGAAAGTTTGCAATTCTGCAGACCTTAACCGTTTCCTCAAATTTCCCTGGAAAATCTACCAAAGAGATCCCAACTGGGTCCCACCTCTTCTCTCGGAACAAAGGGAGTCTCTCGGTGCCGACGGTCTCTTTCAGGAGCACGGCAAATTTCAGCTCTGGTTAGCGGAGCGAAATGGCGAGATCGTGGGACGGATCGGTGCCCTTATCGACGATCTGCTACCCGAAGATGGCGTCGGCAATGTGGGATTCTTTGAGGCGATTGAAGACGAATCGGTGGCATGCGTCCTCTTCAATGGGGCCGAGCAGTGGCTGGCCGGCAATGGGGTGAAAAGAGTACGGGGACCTTTTTCGCCCACACTTAATGAGATCACCGGCGTCCTCATCGAAGGAGACCCGGGTATGCCGACCCTCATGATGGCCTACAATCCACCCTTCTATGGGCGGCTTTTTGACGCCTGCGGTTGGGAGAAAGGCCGAGATTTCATCGCTTATTGGATCGACCCACAAACGTGTGACTTGGGCTTCGGACTGAAACGAGTCGAGGAGCTTGAAAAGGAGGGCTACCAATTCCGTCCCTGTTTAAAGAAGAAACTTAAAGAGGAAGCCCGACGCTACATCGAGATTCACAATGAGTGCTACCTAGCTTCGAAACATTATGCCTTCGCGCCGTATTCCGAGCGCGAAGGACAGCACGCTGCAAAGGGATTCAAAGACATTATGGATTTCGACCTTATGGTTATGGTAGAGAAGAATTCTTCCGTTGTGGGTTGGGACCCATACGCCTCTTGAAGTTCATGCTCACCATGCGGAGGCTCGACACTGTTCGTGCCATGGATGTGGTGGTCTCACCTCGTGCAAGAGGGAAAAAAATGGCTATCGCCATGGTAGCCCGCGTCATCGAATGCGCTCGACAGAAGGGTTTTCGAAGGGTCGAGTATTCCTGGGTGGTGGAGGGCAACGAACCGAGCCATCGAGTGGCACGTCATTTCGGGGGCCACGTGGCTCGGCGGTACCGCGTGTATGAAAAAGCGATTACGTAGAGTTGAGTATGTACTTTATTGAGCTACCAGAGGAGAGCTATGATCTGAAGCATTTCTTTGATGAGAAGGGCCACGCGCCGAAAAACTGCAATATTCGGTCGGCCTCAGCGTGGTATCAACCACACTGTTTTTCACCGGGTGTTCTATTATTTCGAGCGGTTCCTTCGGGAATATGTGTCCCGTTTCGAAAAGGAGTACGGTTACTTCCGTCCTGTAATCCAAGATGTTGTCGAGAAGTACCTCGACTGCGGCATCAGCTAGAATTTTGTTAACAGTTTTAATATCCATATCTAACTTGCCGACAAATAATTAATCGATTATTTCTTCAACCCAGCCAGCCTCTTCTTCGCATCTTCAACCTCAGCAATACCTGGGTCAGCGTCCTTCCAGAGGTCGAGGAATTTTTCGTAGTGCTCTATGGCCTTGGCAGTGTCACCCTGCTCCTCGTAGATCTTGCCGAGCATGTAGAAGCTCTTAGTGTAGATGTCTCCATGAAAGAGCCTGCCAGAGGTAAGACGAGTAATCTTTTCATACTCTTTTCGAGCAGCATCGAGATTACCTGACTTATAATAAGCTATGGCTAGGGGATTTAGGAATAATGCATGACGGTCATATTGAGGGTCAGATTGTGAAGGGAGCAAATCGAGGGCTTTGTCGAAGTAATCGATAGCCCCAGAGAAATTTCCATTTTTAAACTCTATTCTTCCCTTAACACTGTAGAACAACCTCAACAATTTCTTGTTCATTCCTTCCTGGATCAGTGTATCCAACTCATTCGCTGCTCTTTGGGCGTTGTCAATGGCCTCCATTTCGAGATAACTCAAGCTTTTTCCCCATAAAGCTAATCTTTGATAATTCAGCTCTTCTTCATCGATACCAATTTGTGAAATTCGTTTGTACTCTTTCAGCGCGCTCTCCATGTCCCCTTTTAATCGATAAATCAGTGCCAGTTGAAGCCGAGATGATGCTTCCCAATTTTCAGCCTCCTTCTTCATCGCCAATTCAATACTCTGCCTTAAATGTTCCTTGGCTTGATCATACTGCCCTAATGATTGACATAAGACTGCCAGCCTTATTTTCGCCATCCAATGAGCTACATCCTCTTTTGATTCGAAAATCTTCTGATATTCTTTCTGGGCATTCAGAAAATCTCCCCTGTAAAAATAAAAATCCCCCTTTGTGCAAGTTAAATACCAGGTTGGGAACATGGAAATGGCTTTATCTAGCTCTTTGAAGGCAAGCTCATAATTTCCCAGAGAAAAATAGTTTAAGGCTAATTGCCATCTTATAACATAACTATCAGAAAACTCCTCGAGATAATTCTGGAGAATTTCAAAGGCTTTATCATACATTCCTTTCGCATTATACGCATTTGCTGTGTTGTAATATGCAAAATAAGACTCATCTTTACTCTGGATGAGGACATTGTATAGTTCAATGGCTTTATCCCATTCCTCTAAACTCATGTACAGCACTCCAAGATTCACATTTCCGATCCTGTCCTCTGGATAGAGATTCAAAAGCTTAGAATAGGCCTCAATGGCTTTGCCATATGTTTTTTCAGAAGACCGAGTGTAAAAATCTCCCTGGATGGCATAGCGCTCTCTTTCTGAAAGTCGTCCTGTTAGTTCTAAAGCTTTCTGGATGTACTTCTTTCCTTCCTTTGAATAGCCGAGATTGGAATAGGCAATTCCCAAGGATCTGTAGGCCATGGCAAATTCTGGGTCGATATCTAATGCTTTTTTCATAAGTTCAATGTTCTTGGGATGGTCTCCTTCATTATGGTATTTTCTTCCCTCCACGTAAAATTTATAAGCCTCAGCGGACGATGTTGTAATTTTGCCCGCTTCCTCATCATAATCGCTGGCGATTTGCGCTGCAGATAGCCTGAAACTCGATTTAATCCTTCGTGTTAAGTCATCCACCATAGGAAAGATGCTTTCCTCTCCTTCTCCTTCAGCACCTTCGGAACTTATGAGCTCCCCAGTATCTATGTCCTGAAGCATGATGTTTATTCGGATCTTATCTCCTGCTTTGGCATAGGTGCCTTGCAGAATATGGTCGGCACCGCTTTTCTCTGCTACCTGTTTTAAAACACCGGTTGAATAAGTTTTTGCTTCCAGTTGATTGAGGCTTTTAAGTATGCTGAAGAGCCTGTCCATACTCAAAACCTTAATGTAGGTGGATTGGGAAAGATCAGCAATCAATAGATCACAAAGCATTGTTCTCAGATGATCCAGCCCTTCCTCTCCAGTATTGTTTTTAAAATACATGATTGCCAACGAAGGCTTGCCTGATGGCGCTAGTATTAGTTCTTTTTTTGGTAGGAAGCGCCACAGGAGTACGGCCATGATAGCCAGCACTGCAACAGCAAGTGCAGGGAGGAGGATCTTTTTTAGGTTGAATTGCACAGTTATCTCTTTAGAGGTAAGAGGTTTTTTCTTCGGGATCGCTTTCTCTGTCGTAGGAAGTCCTTTTTCAATCCTCTCCAGCTCGGATTTGACATCTGCCGCGCTCTGGTAGCGGTTTTCTTTTTCTTTTTCCAGACACTTAAGAATAAGTCTATTTAGATCATCTGAAATTTGAGAATTGTATTCCTTTGGATCTGTTGGTTTTTCACTTTTGTGCTTGACTCCGACAGCAAAAGGAGTATCGGCTTCAAATGGAAGTCGGCCCGTCAGCATCTCGTACATGATGATCCCAAAAGAATAAATATCTGAACGTTGGTCAACTTCTTTGGCTTCAACCTGCTCAGGGCTCATATACTCCGGTGTTCCAATCATTACTCCCGCTCCCGTGATTCCCTTTTCTTCAAGAGATCGTGCAATCCCAAAATCCATGATCCGCACTGTCCCCTCTTTATCAATCATGATGTTACCTGGCTTGAGATCACGATGAACAACACCCAATTTATGTGCCTCAACTAACCCATCACAGATTTGCTTGGCTATAGAAATAGTTGTGCCAATCGCTAATTGTCCAGATTGTCTGATCAATCCCTTAAGGTCCTGACCAGACACATATTCCATAGTAATATAGTAAGTCCCTTTGTCCTCATTAAGATCAAACATTCTTCCGATATTCTTTTGAACAATCTTACGAGCGATCTTCAATTCATTCCTGAATCGCTCAATTGTCTTTTTATCTGAGCCAATATCTGGCTTTATGAGTTTAATAGCTACTTCCTCATTCAGTTGCTTATCGAGGACACGGTAAACTCTTCCCATTCCGCCTTTTCCTAATTCCTCGATGATCTGGTACCTCCCTACAAAAGTTGATCCTGTTGTTAATTCTTCTTTAGGTGTCTCCATGGTTTCTGTGACCTCTATGTCCTCAATGGATGGAAGTTGTGTGCCACAGTCAGCACAGAAGGTTGCAGTCCCGGGATTGTCTGAATGACACTTAGGACATTTTTTTGCCATTGCCGTCCCCTTATTTTCCCATGTTTGGTCGGAAAAATAATATCAAGGAATAGTTATGAGTGTCAAATTGAATTGGGATTGCCACGCTTTCTGCAAAAGCTCGCAATGACATAAACGATAGTACGCCCGGCAGGATTCGAACCTACGGCCTTCTGATTCGTAGTCAGACGCTCTATCCAGCTGAGCTACGGGCGCACCGTATCTTGTGAGGAAAATATAACGCAATCCTGATTATATTTCAATATGACCTTAGGGGATTGCTTCGTTTCTCTTGCAATGACACTCTCTTGCTACCAAATTCCTTGCAAAGAAAGAAAACTAATGGATGAGTTCTTCGGAGTAGCGGAGGTCGAGTTTCTGGTCGGGGCGCTGGAATTTGGCGTCGGCCACCTGCGGATTGAAGGAGACTTCTTCAAGATGAAACTCCATCTGCTTTTGGCCTTTCTGATAGAAAGCCATCGTAGTCGGAAACAGGGCTCCTGAAATATCTTTGTAATCTGAGTATCTGACTCTCTTCTCGAGGGTCTCTTTTGTGTAGTTCTCTCCGAAATATACGTCCTCGTAAACCATCTCCAAGATGGAATAGTTTTCAAAATCAACATAGAAAATTGTCTTTTTCCCTTTGAAATCAACGTCAATACCGACAGATTTCTTCCCCTCAATTTCGGTCTCTTTTCCCAATGAAAATTTCGCTTCCGGTTCTACTAACAGGGTGATATCATGATCTAAATCAGATTCGTAATTGAGAGCAGGCTGGTCCACGATGGTCCCCATTCTGTCCATCCAGGCGCTCTCTCCATCATAAGAATTGAGAAGGATGAAGGTTTGTCCTCCAAATTGAAGCTCAACCCTATTCCATCTTTTCCTCCCTAACTGGATGACCTCCAGTTTGCCAGAGAGCTCCATTCCTTGTGCCGCGAGTTTCATTGTCCCTGTGGCTTGATAACTGGCGAATTTCTTGACTGCTTCTTTTCCGCCAAAAGCCTCAACGCATTTATCGACAATCTCTTGAGGATTCTGGGCAAAAAGATTCATAGAAAGTCCAAGAATGAGAAAAAATATCCCGATCTGTTTTATTTTCATTTCTTTTCTCATCATAACATCCTCCTCAATCATCTCAAGCTTATTCCAGGTGATGAATTGGCGATTTTCCACATGGTCAAAAAAGTAAGCTGTGTGACTTTTTGTGTCTTATCTGGAATGGCCAAATTCACCCTGTCTCTTGGAGTATGGAGTTCATCGTGCATCCCAGAATTGAAGAAAACCGATGGCACATCTTTTCTCATGAACGGGAAATGGTCTGACTGGCGGATGAATCCCTCTACTGCAAAATTCATATCAAAGTTGACACTCTGTTTGTTGATCTCATCGATAACCTCATACAGTTTGGGATACTGGTATTTTCCGACGACCGATATCTGGTCCACATCATTCCGGCTGATCATATCAAAGTTAATCATAGCTATTGTTTTTTCTAAGGGAAAAATGGGATTATCCACATAGTATCTCGAGCCCAGAAGCCCTTTCTCTTCGGCTGTGAAAAGGATAAACAATATGGTTCTCTTGGGCTTTTCTTCAAGGTTCTGGAAAGCTTTTGCTAGTTCCATGACTCCTGCAGTCCCAGAGGCATTGTCATCTGCACCCCCATAGACCTGTCCCCGATTGTCTTTTCCCACATGGTCATAGTGTGCGCCTACGATGACCACTTCATCTTTAAGCTCTGGATCGCTTCCTTCGACCTTAGCAACAATGTTGAACGCATTCACCTTCTCTTTTTTGAAAAAGACTCCCATAGACACCTTTTTATCGAGAAGGGGAAATGAATTCGGCTTGAGTTCGCTGTCCATACCTTCTTGGATTTTCCGCAAAGAAACCTCGTCCCCGAGGAGATAATTAGCCAGTTTCCCGTCGATAGCAACAGCAGGAATACGCACTCCGAAGTCTTTTCCGATGAGCTTCATGCTGGGAGAAAACCTCATGTACTGGAAATCCTCCTCATCCTTCATTCTTTCTTTAACCAGGGAGGGCCAATAGGTTCCTCCGGTGGCTGACGGGGTAAGTGTTTCATGATTCAAGGGATCTGTGGCAAAAAGGATCCCGACAGCACCGTGCTTCTGAGCATTGAGGATTTTACTGAGCAGTGTTCCATGATTCGATAGTCGTCGGCCATCGAACGGACTGTTGGGATCATTCTCACCAGGCTCATGGCGCATGACGAGGGCGATCTTTCCTCTGGCATCCAGGTTTTTGTAATCATCGTAGTTATAATCGGGAGCTGTGATGCCATAGCCAGCAAAAACCAGGGGAGCTGTGACCTGCTGTTCTGACGATAGGTTTACAGGGAGGTAATCCCAATCTAAGGCGGCTTTTTTTTCGACTGTTACGCCACTTTTTTTCTCCTCGATTTTGAGATGAATTCCATCCCCTAAGGATAACTTCCACAGCTTCACATTCTGGAAATAACTGCCGAAATCGCCTGCAGGCTGAAGTCCAACGCCTTGGAAGACAGTAGTGATGTATTTGGCAGCTACATCCATGCCTTGTTCTCCGGTTTCCCGTCCGCGGCAGTGACTGGATGCTAGAAAATCAATGTGGGAGACGATCATGCGTCCTGTAATGGAATTCTTGACTTTCGTGACATTCTCAGGGAAATCGGCTGCAAATGAAAGGACGAAAAACAGGGAAAGAATGAATAAAACACATACAGGTTTGCTGAAGGAAAATTTTGTTTTTCCCATCTGACCTCCTTTGTTTTTTAAATATATATATTTTATATGATTGCTTCGTTTCTCTTATTTCTAAGCCCTTATTTTGAGGACAGCAGCGCCGTCGATTTTGCTGTCTTTGAGCAGTCTGAGGACTCTGTTGGCTTTTTCAAGAGGAAAAGTCTGAGTCGTTGTTCGTATAGGGATCTCAGCCGCGATTTTGAGCAATTCCTCTCCATCTTTTCTGCTGGCATTGGCCACGCTGCGAAGAGTCCGTTCATGATAGATGTATTCTACGTAATCCATCTCTGGAATCGGCGACATGTAGATTCCTGCTAGAGCCTGGGTGCCTCCTCTGTCCAACATTCTCATTCCCTGCAAAACAGTCGGACCTGCTGGCGTAAAGTTCACGATGCTATCCATTTTTTCAGGCGGATCGTCCCGAGTTGTTCCTGTCCAGACTGCCCCGAGTTTCTCAGCAAGGGAGCGGTGTTCTTCCGAGCGGGAGAAAACATAGACTTCACACCCCCAGTTCACGGCAACTTGTATGGCTACATGGGCTGAAGCTCCAAAACCTATAAGACCGAGCCTCTGGCCAGGATCGATTTCGCTCAAACGCAGCGCTCTGTATCCGATGATTCCCGCACACAGGAGAGGTGCCGCCTCTTCATCTTCGAAAATTTCGGGGATGTTATAGGCAAATCTCTCTGGGATTACAATGTATTCTGCATAACCTCCATTTTCATGATATCCTGTGAAACGGGCATTCGGGCAAAGGTTCTCGCTGCCTCTCAAGCAGTAGGAACATGTCTCGTCTGCCGAAAAAAGCCAGGCTACGCCAACTCTGTCTCCTTCTTTGAATCGGAAGGCTTTTTCCCCGAGTTTTGCGACTCTTCCTACCACCTGATGACCAGGGATGATAGGAAGTTTGACCTCAGGAAGCTCCCCTTCTACAGTGTGCAGGTCTGTATGGCAGACGCCGCAGAAATCGATCCGAATAAGTATATCTTCAGGACCAGGTTCGGGATTCGGAAGATCGTCCATCTCTAAAGGATCCTTCTCGATCGGGGCAAACTTATCGAGAATCATAGCTTTCATGATGTGCCTCTATCCCTACGCATTTTTTCGTTCACTGTTACATTGGAGTCTTTTCATGTTGTTTCTCATGGCATCATTCGAGATATGCTTTTTTCACCTACCTTCTCTTTTTTCTCCTCCTCCTTCTTTTTTTCTTTTTCTTTCTCTTTCTCCATCTCCCATTCCTTTTCGCTTATGGGAGTAAGATTGACATGCTTGGCGAAGAAATAAAGATATCTGCGCAGCCGGTCAAGTTGATGTCGAGGTTCACGAATTCCGTGACCCTCCCGAGGATATTTCACAAAAGTCACCTCTTTTTCGAGGTCCCGAAGCGCCTGGTAGAACTCGACAGCCTGAGTTATCGGGACACGGGCATCCTCGGCTCCATGCATGATAAGCACCGGGCTCTTCACATTCTTCACATGACGAATCGCAGAGAGTTTCTCATACATCTCCTCATAATTCCATGGCGTACCGAAGAACCACGCGAGATAATGGGGAATGTCTGTGGTGCTGTACATGCTGTAGAGATTGCTTAGACCAGCTCCTGGGGAGACAGCTTTAAACCGATCGGTCTGGGTTACGATCCAGAAACTCATGTATCCGCCGTAGCTCCACCCATAGCAGATCAACCGATCTGGATCAGCCCATCCCCTTTCGATGCAGTAATCCACTCCGGTCATGCAGTCGTCATAATCCACGATACCCCATTTTCCCCGGTTAGCATTGACAAATTCCTGGCCGTAGTTGACACTTCCCCGGAAATTCGGCTGGAACATGAAGAAGTCGTTTCCAGCAAAAAATTGGTTGGATGAGCTGAAGGACTCGATTCTTGCTCCGCTGGGACCACCATGAGGGTTGAGAATCAGCGGGTATTTTTTGCCGTTTTCATAGCCGACAGGGAAGGTCAGCACTCCCTCAATCTGCTGTCCGTCGCTGTTTTTCCAGGTTACCGTCTGGATCTCGCCGAACTGAATGTTCTCTGTACGAAGCCATGGATTGGCATCAGTCAGAATGGCCAGATTCTTCAGGTCGATGTCAGCGGTGTATATCTCGGCTGGCCAGGTTGCTGGTGAATGCAGCCAAATCCATCTTGTCCCATCCTTGGAGAGCTCCCATGAATAATTCCCTCCCCGAGGGGCGAGGATGCGTGCAACCTCGCCGGACTGCACATCCACAGAAAACAGGTTTGTCGTAGTCCCCTCTCCGGCTGACCAATAGATCTTGCTTCCATCTGGCGACCAGATCGGATCAAAGAAATTCAGATCAAAGTCTTTGAGCAGTACCCGGGCTCCTCCACCGCTGGCTGGAATCAAATAGAGCTTATTGTACATGGTGCTGGTGTAGGGATGAGGATCCGATGCGAAGGCGATGGTCTTCCCATCGGGCGACCAACGTGGATTGACATCACGACCGGGATTCTCGTACAGCTTCATGGGCTTCTTCTCCGCGATATCGACGATCCAAATATCGCTGTTCCAGCTTTCATTGACCTTGGTGTTGGGACGTGAGACATAGGCAATTTTTTGAGAATCAGGAGACCATCGGAAATCGCTGACTGTAAAATTACCTTCTGTGAGACGTGAAGTCTTTTTGCTTTTTATATCCATGATCCAGAGATGTGACATGCGGAATTCTTCGTCGACGACAATGGCATCGTCCTTCTCCTTCTGCTTCTTTTCCTTTTCTTCACTCAAAGGATCACGAGCTGTAAAAACAATACTTTTTCCATCCGGAGAAATCTCGAAGGATTGGATATTTTCCTTGTGATGGGTGAGTTGCCAGGCTTCTCCCCCATCCACATACATTGCGAAAATCTGTGTGCTGGCAACCTTTCGGGAATCCTCCTGATTTCCAGAACCAGCATCCCCCTTTCCACGGGAGGAGAGAAAGGCTATCTTTTTCCCACACGGAAACCATGCAGGGGAAGTGCAGCTCTCCTCGCCCTGCGTCATCTGCCTTTCGCCAGTCCCGTCCACATTGAACCGCCAGATATGTGTGGTGCTCTTTAAATCCTTGTCCTCCATATCCTTTGTGCTTATTGTGTGCAGCACCCATTGTCCGTCTGGAGAGAGATGCGGGCTACCCACCTGGTTTATCCTCAGAGTGTCTTTTGCGGAGAGAACGCGTGGCTCGGCTGTTTTTGCGGTTTCCTCCTGCTTTTTGACCTCTTGTTTAAACTCAGCGGCCGCTTGAGACGAAGAAAAGATAAAAACAAGAAAAATGATAAGAAATGCCTTTGTGATCTGTTTTGAGTTCATTCTCCCTCCTTTTTTATATTGATCTTGTCATCGCAATTGAAGTGGGACTCTTTATTCCTGACGAGATGGCCACGCTCCCGTTCGTCACTCGCCATGACAATGTCGCATTATTTAATGCGTTGATATTAATCCTTTTTTGTAAGCTGTTTTATCTTTCGCCGGAGTCTTTCCAAGCGATAGGAAAAATCTCTCTCGTAATAAGAAGAGACTCCAGTCGAGAGAACAAATCCCTCCTCAGCAATCTTCTTCGCCTCTCCATATTTTTTTAATTTGTGCTCTAAGTACATGGCCAATTCTCTGAATGAGAAAAGCTGGGCAGGAGTCACGACTCTGGAGGAGGTCATTTCTTCCCAAATCGGGACAGCTTTTTCCCACTCTTCATTTCTTTTGAAATGAGAAGAGAGCCTCCTTTTGGCTTCGAGTGAGACCTCATCGCTCAAGCTCCCATCCAGTGCACGCTGGAAAAACTGGAGGGATCTCTCCACATTTCCTATATTCGCCATGATTTTTCCTGCCCCGTAAAAGTCCATGGCATCGCCCATGCAGAGATCAGGATCTTCTGAAAAGATGTGTGCGCCGATGATAACCACTCCCAGCAGGGACAGGATATCCTCCTGATTGTGGTAGAGAATGGGCTCGATGAGCTCGAAATTTCCGGTTTGGATATACTGGAAATACCGCCAGGGAATCTCTGCCGATGGGATGTCTTCTGACCGGTCTGCCTGCACTACCTCGAGCGCCAGATGATACAGGCGGCAGCTTTCATACTTGTGGCTCCAAAGCCTTCGGGCTGCATAAAGAAAATCCAGATGGGGAAGGTCGCTCAGGATGAACGGTTGCCTGTAGAGGATGAAGCGAGTCTCTAGGAGCGGCAGATCGAAGCCTTTTCCGTTATATGTCACCACAGACTGGAAATTCATGTCTCTGAAGAACTCTCCAAGCTCCTGAATCATCCTCTCTTCCTCGGCCATTTCACCAAGGAAATACTGGGCGACATGAAATTTATCGTCCCTGTAAAATCCCATGCCTATGTTAAAAGGAACCACCCCCGTTCCTCCTGATAATCCTGTGGTTTCCAGGTCGATAAACAATGCTGTGGAGAGGTCAAGATCTCTGAAAGCGTCTTCCTGGCTGAGACAACTGAGAATGTCCCCGCTGATACCCAGTCCCGAGGAAATTTTAATCTTGCCATAACGGGAATCCAGAGAGTATGCATTCTCGATGAACTGAAGAGGTTCTCTGGGGAGAGGTTCAAAGGCAGGAGTTCTGGGTGTTTCCTGTTTCATTTCGCGGGATAGGCTGATCAGTCTTTCCAGCTTCTCCTTGGTAGAGATGTTCTCTTCCTTCTGGATTTTTTGCCATGTTTCAGATACAACACGGGACTTGGATCTGGACTGGCGCTCTTTCCTGATCTGTTCGAGTTTTTCTTTGATGTCTGCCATTATTCTCCGATGAATTGGAGGACAATCCTCCTGGAGCGGGAGCGGTTGTCGAAGTCTACGAATACGATCTGCTGCCAGGTGCCGAGGCTCAGCTCGCCATTGGTGAAAGGGATGGTTAAAGAAGGCCCGAGAAGGGAGGCTCTTACATGGGAAAAACCATTGCCGTCACCCCATCGGGCATCATGATGGTAACTGACATCGCTGGGAATTATCTTTTCCATGAGTTCGGTAAAATCCTTGACCAGTCCGGATTCATACTCGATTGTGGTGAAACCTCCTGTCGAGCCGGGGACAAAGAGAGTTACGATGCCGTTTGTCAGGCCGTTCTCTGTTATTCTGTGTGAAACCTCCTGTGTGATATCGATGATATCGTTGAAACCGCCCGTCGTGAAGCTTAAAGAATCGCTTAAAACTTTCATCTGGAAAACTCCCTTCTAATCATATTTCATTTGCTGCTGGACGTAAAGTATAAAGAAACAGTCTCTGAAAAATTTTGGATAGAAACATGCAATTCATATAAAATGATGGAGAGGAGAAGTGCATGAGACATTTTAGAACGGCCACATTATTCTTTTTGATGGGCGTATTCATATTTCTTTTTACCAACAAGTACTGTCGGTGCCAGGAAGATGTGGATAAGCTCCACAAGGAAGCAATGGTCTGGGATTGCCATAATGATCTGGTTTATCGAGTGCTGTATGAAAAGCTGGACATTGGGAAACGGCTTCCAGCAGGTCATGTGGATATTCCCCGTCTTAAGGAGGGACATGTAGATGTCCAGGTGGTGGCTCTTTTTGTCCAGAACTTTCTCTATCCTGATAAGTGTGCCCGGCAGGCATTCGAACTGATAGACGCCATAATAGAGTCCATCGGAAGAAACAAAGACTCCGTTGAGCTAGCACGTACTGGCTCAGATGTCGAACGGATAGTGCGCCAGGGAAAAATCGCCATGCCGTTGGCTATCGAAGGCGGGCATGCCATCGAGGATGATCTCGATCTCTTACAAAAGTTTCACCAGCTCGGAGTCTCTTCCATGACTCTCACCCACAATATCAGTCATGGATGGGCTGATTCGAGTGGGGACAAGCCCAGATGGGGAGGACTGAATGATCTGGGGAAAAGAGTCATCAAAGAGATGAACAGAATCGGTATGGTCATCGATATCTCTCATGTCTCGGATGAGACTTTTTACGACGTCATCGAGATCACCGAAGATCCAGTCATTGCCTCTCACTCGGGCTGCCGCACGCTTAATCCACATCACCGGAACATGAGTGACGAGATGCTCCGAGCCTTAGCCAAGAACGGAGGTGTCATTGGAATCGTTTTTGTCCTGCCCTTCTTGAAACCAGAATACAACAGAGCTATGGGAGAGCTGCAAGCTATCGGACAGCCATGGTTCAGAAAGGCTCCCTCTATCGAAGACCTCGACCTTCGCATTGTCCTTGAACATCTCCGTGCAGGACAGGACTGGCCGATGGAAAATCTCCCTACCATTGAAGATGTCCTGGATCACATCGACCATGCAGTAAAAATCGCAGGCGTGGATCATGTCGGTCTGGGCGCAGACATGTATCCCCGTACTCCTTCTCCGGTTGGTATCCGTGGCGTTCAGGATTATCCTCAAATCACAAGAGGACTCAAAAACCGGGGCTACTCGGATGAGGATATCAAGAAGATCCTCGGAGGCAACTTTCTCCGCGTCTGGAAACATATCACCGATTAAATATATTAATTTAGGGACAGTATACGCGATCACCAAATAGAAACGGAATAATCTTGGTTTATGAATCAAATAGGATACTTTAATTGTATGAATTAAGTGATCGCGTATACTGTCCCCAAATTAGAATTAATTAGGATTAAATAATTGTCAACGAAAAAGGTCGAGTTTGCGTTTTGATAGATGAAATATAAGTAGATGAACGAAAGAGCTATTGTACAGTCTGCCCAACAGGGTGATACGGAGGCATTCCGCATGCTTTTTGAACAGAACAGACAAAGGATATTTTCGCTGGCATACCAGTACACAAAAAATGCCGAGGATGCCGAGGACATACTGCAGGAGACATTCATTAAAACATACAGCTACCTGGACAAATATCAGACAGCAAACGACTCCAACTTCTCCTCTTGGATCTACCGGATCGGTATCAACTGCAGCATCGACTTTCTGAGAAGACAAAAAAAGAGAAAAAAGGATTTTTCTGATTGGGACAGCGTGGAAAAAACTTATTCCGATGACAATCACTCTAATCCCGAACATTCGACGCGTCTTGAAGAACTTCGCGAAAAAATCTCGCTTATCGTTGAAATGCTGTCTCCCCGACAAAGAATGATCTTTATCCTTAAACATTACCAGCAGCTCAATATCAAAGAAATCGCTGAGCTGCTCGACTGCTCTGAAGGCAGCGTGAAAAAACAGCTCTTTCGGGCGATATCTTCGATAAAAAATCCCTTGAAAAAACTTCTCTGGGAGAAGGACTATGGCCTGCAAAAAATATAGAGAAAAAATTATTCTGCACCTGTACGGCGAGCTTAACGAAGAAGACACAAAAAAGCTTATGGAGCACGTTAAGGAGTGTGTGGAATGTGCAGAGGATCTCGCTTACACGGAAAAAGTCTTTCACGTGCTGGACGAGACGAATACAACAGAAACCCCCGAAGCACAATGGGAAAAATGCTGGAACACGATAGATGCTGAGATCAAAAAGAAACAAAGGAAACAGAAAAGTTTTCTGTCTTTCCCAAAATGGGGATACGCCACTGCAGCCATGATCTTGGTTTTTTTAGTGGGTCTGTACATCGGGAGGATCGCCTTTCTGCCCAGCCAAAGCAAAGGAGCGCCTCTTGAAGGAACCCAAAGTGCTTGGGATCCCACTCTTCAGGAACACTTAGAAAGCCTCAAACCTGTGCTGGTAGAATATGCCAACTATACGGGATCTGAAGAAACGGGCACTATCACGATGGATAAGGAACTGGTTCGCAGTCTGATCATCCAGAATATCCTTCTCAAGAGAATGATCGCAGAAAAGAATCCCTCTGTG
>SMTZ1_10004490_pt1 | contig 21285 bp, 17 predicted proteins | sample DeeMarSWOR136_30_FD_25667 | JGI IMG/M metagenome (IMG submission 25667) | reverse complement strand
AGCGGAAGTAGCTAAGGTCACCGAGAACACATACCGCGATGTTAACGTTGCATTCGCAAACGAAGTTGCCTTGATGTGCGAGAGCATTGGCGTCAATGTCCACGAGGTTAGGCGCTTCGTGAACTCTCTACCCAATGACCCATCAGATCCTACAAGGAACCCATACAGGATGATGCATGTGCCAGGCGCAGGCGCAGGAGGTCACTGCCTCCCAAAGGACCCATGGCTGTTAAAATACGGTCTTGACGCTTATGGGGTCTTCAAATATACGCCTAAGGTTCTGGTCGAAAGCAGGAGGATGAACGATTTCATGCCGCAGCATATGGGAGATCTAGTAAAAGAAGCATTGCATGAGAAAGGCGTGAAGCTACAAGATGCAAGAGTTTGCATATTAGGTTTCGCATTCCGGGGCGACTCAGATGATACGAGAAACACGCCGGCGTTGCCCCTTCACAACTTCCTTAAAGGTGTCTGTAAGGAAGTGGTAGTACACGATCCTTTCGTTAAAGAGTTTGAAGGGGTCGTTCTTACGGACGACTTGGAAGATGCCCTGAGGAACAAGGACTGCATGGTCGTCGTGACCCGTCATAAGGAATATGTCGATATCCGTTTGGACTGGCTCAAAAGCGTCCTTGCTACGTTTGTAATAGTCGACGGGAGAAACGTTTTCAATCCCAAGGACTGTGAGGAAGCTGGCTTCTCTTACCGCGGTGTAGGCGTAGGCAGCAAAAGAAGGTGTAAACGTGAGCAAGAATAACTGTGAATACATTTCTGAGGTAGTCAACGCCTGCGCAGTTTCCTGTCTCTAGGTTGTCGATGGATGTTGTCACTGCTTTTTGGAGATTCCTCACCTAATTTGATTAGAATCCCTCTTCAAATGTGGTCTATTCCACCAGTTACCAAGATATTCATTTGCGGTCACCTGTTTTCTTGTAGATTAATGCGCGTGTGCACGCGCGTTTCCGCTTTTGACGTTTACTTCAGTAGATTCTAAAACACAAAACATGTCTATTTATCTCTCATATCGCTAAAGAAGACATTAAATATATGTTAGATGTTTTAAGGTATATGGCTTAGCCGAGGGGGATCCTACGTTGAAGGTGATTGTCACAGGAGCGAACGGTTTTATTGGAAAAAACACCATCCGGGACCTTTTAAAGAAAGGTTACTACGTCGAAGCTGTAGACCTTGTAACAGAAGGATTGAAAGCGTTTTCTAACAAAAAACGCTGTGTAGTTCACAAAATGGATATTCTTGATGAAGACTTCAAGGACTTGATCGAGATGGGGGATACGGTTTTGCATTTGGCGGCTGTTGCAAAATTTGACACGGCGGAGGCTAATCCGCAGCTAGCTGTTCGAGTGAACGTGGAGGGCACGCTGAATATCATTCAAGCTTGTATAGAAAAGAAGGCAGATCGTCTAGTGTATAGTTCGACGGGTTCGGTTTATAGCTTGGATGCTCCGGTGCCGATGAGGGAAGATGCTCCTAGAGAGCCTAGCAGCATATATGGTTTGACTAAGAGGATGGCTGAAGATTGGATAATGTTCTATGGAAATCGGTTGCCCTACGTTATTCTTCGGTATGGATACATTTATGGAAAGGATAAGGACTGGGGCGCCATAGGAGCGTTCCTGAAGAGACTGTCTAATAATGAACGACCAATCGTTTTCGGAGGTAACCAAACCAACGATTTCGTTTACGTGAAAGATGTTGTGGAAGCAAATCGGCTAGCGCTGGAAACACAGTATACAAATCTAGCCTACAATATTGGAGCAGGGAGGGCAACGAGTATAAGAGATGTGTGTGAGTATTGTATAAAAGCGATGAAAAGCGATTTGAAAATGAAGATAGAACCCGCCAGAACATTTGACTACCAAATTTTCGTTTACGATATTTCAAGGGCCAGAACTTTGCTACGTTTTGAACCCGAATGGAACGTTCTTAATGGCATAACAGATATGCTGAAAGAACCATGATGACGTGGTAATGCTTTAACGCTTCATAACCTTTTTTAAGGCGTAGTCTTGGTAATTCTCAGGTAACGCCTGTCCTAGGGCACACGTCAATTTGGTTGAGGAAACATTTTTGCGAATTCTATACGTTTCAACTTTTTATGGGGAAGTTGGTGGGGGCGGAATTGTCGCAGAGGGGCTTTCTAAAGCCCTACGGAACAGGGGTCATGCCGTCACGAATGTTTATTTGGGCAAGGTGACCAAACTTGGATGCCGCGTAATGCCCTACTTGATGTTCTTTAAGGTGGTCTACAACGCTTTCAAGCATGACTTGGTTTTTTCACACTTTCACACTTTCACGCACACAACAATAGTCTCATACGTATGCGCTCGATTAGCTAGAAAACCGATTATTGCTCGTATAGATGACTACTTTTACACGACACGACACGGATGGTTTAGGCTCTTGGAAATGGGGCTTCAAAACGCAATCCTCAAACGATGCAACAGAGTTTTGACTGTAAGCAAAGATTATGCTGAACGCATACCGATAGATAATATCGGCGTACTGCGCAACGGTGTGGACTTGGACCTTTTTAACCCTCGCTTATACAAGACAAGTGATTCAGCTGAAGCTCGTTCAGTTATATTCCTCGGTGTCGCGTATGCCCATCGGGGGATAAAAAGGCTAATAGAGGTAGCAAAGGAGTCACCTGATGTAAGTTTCATTCTGCTAGGGGAATCTGAATTTATGGACTTACCTTCAAACGTTAAGACCCTGCAAGTTCCTCACAAGGACGTCCCCAAGATTCTGGCCATGAGCAAAGTTGCCATCTGCAGTCTGGAGACAAATGTGTTAAACATCGGTTCATTACCGATGAAGGCGACTGAGTACATAGCATTTAACCTGCCGATTATATCGTGGAAGGGAAGTCTCGATTCGCACATACCTTACATACCGGTTTCGAACCTTCAGGAGCTTCAAGAAGCCATCAAGCGTTTGATGGATAAGAAATTTGAGTACGACCAGACGTTTGTCAAACAGTTTGATTGGAAAGTTATTGCGGAGAAACTAGAGGACGTTATGAAGGAGTTGCTATGAAGCTTTGTTTTGTGATGGGGACGCGCCCGGAAATAATTAAACTGGCCCTTCTAGTAAAGCGGGCGAAATCCATGGAGATCGGCACTTATGTTGTTCACTCGGGGCAACATTATGATTATGAGATGTCGCAGATGTTCCTAGGGAAGGCTGACGTAAAACCCGACGTGTTCTTGGGCGTTAAAGAAAAAACGCATGGAAGACAGTTGTCGGGAATCATAAAGAGACTTGAACCAGTTTTGTTCAGAGAAAAACCAGATTTCTGCATAGTTGACGGGGATACAAATACTACGTTGGCTGGAGCACTTGTTGCGGCAAAGAACGATGTTAGAGTTGTTCACACAGAGGCGGGTTGCAGATGCTTTTTGAGAACACAGGAAGAGATAAATCGGATGATCGTTGACGACGTTAGTGATGTTCTGTTCGCTCCTTCTGAGTATGCTGTTCGAAACTTAAGGAAGGAGGGTGTCAGGGGTAGGGTCTACAATGTTGGACACGCATTCGTTGAAATCATACGGAATCTAAAGAAGCAACACTTACTGAAACGTGAAACAGAGTTGCCGAGGCCACCTGAGTATATATTAGTGACCTGCCATAGGTCTGAAAACGTTGATAACCGCGTTGTGCTGAAAGACATAATTGACGTCTTGACGGGTTTAAACACAACTGCCTTCTTCCCGATTCATCCGAGAACCCAAAAAATGCTGAAGCGGTTTGGATCTCTGCGGAGAAAACTGGATTCCAGCTCCCATATTCACGTAGTGCCTCCGATGGACCATAGAGAGTTTCTAGCATTCCTTGAAGGAGCATCTGTGGTCATCACTGACTCTGGCGGTGTACAGGTTGAGGCCTCGATCTTAAAGGTTCCGTGCGTAACTATTAGGGAGAAGACGGAGTGGATGGAAACCGTGGAGGCGGGCTTCAACTTAGTAGTCGGCACTGATCCCAAGGCGGTGAAGTCTACAGTAGAGAAACTGTTGGACGGCAACTACAAAGAGGCTTTGAAGGGTAGGCCTACACCGTTTAAGGGTGAAAAAGCGTCTGAGGACATGATGAAAATATTACTAATGAATGAACAAGTTAAGGGGTAAAAAACGAAGAGGCAAGAAAAGAAAAGACTAAAGCATATATCTTCAGAGTTTTTTCCCTAAGATCAGTTGGCGTATACCCAATGGAATGATCTCAAATTTCTCAACAGAATAGATAAAATTACGGAGGGCATCAGGTGATAGATACTTTAGAGCGAACCGTATTACTAGGCTTTGGTCAGTTAGAAGGAAGAAATACCTATGCTTCACGATAGATACGCGAAAGTGTTGGAGCCAAGATCTGAGTTTCCATGGAAAAATCCAAAAATCCGTCGGGATCGTTGACCAGCTAAGTTTCCCTTGAAAACGTTGAATCCATTTGAGTGGATGGCGTAGCAAGGAACCCCAATAAGTGGGTAGAAATGCGCTAAGGGCATTAGGGGTCGTTATGCAGATAGTTCCCTCTCTTTTACAAACACGAACCAGTTCCTTGATGGCTTGCACCGGTGATTCTAGATGTTCAATCACCTCACAACTGATCACTATATCAAAACTTCCAGACCGAAAGGGAAGATGTTTTGCATCTGCCATTATTGATATCCCAACTTTCCTCGTTGTTCGCTTTACACATTCACGTGAGTAATCGACAGGAATAATTTGACCAGTGTAGTTTTTTATCATCGAAGATAACTCTCCTGTGCCGCACCCAGCGTCAAGAACAAAAGATGTTGGTTTCAGGTAAGGACTAATCGACCCTAAAATCATGTCTTCCCAAAGACGCCAGTAAACATACTTGTGAAGAAATCTTGACTTAACTTCATCACGCACCGCAGAGAAATCTCTCAATCTAGCATACTCATCAAAGTGCGAGTGTGTTTTGCGTGATTCTCTAATGTGATTTCCCATGATTTGTATGTGAAAATTGTGGGATATAAAATTAATACATACTCAGTATCTTGTTTTATCTCAACAATGTTTTCGTAAATCTCAATCTTTCTCCATTCTAAAAATTGTATAGTGACCTATCTCGATCTTAGAAAAAACTCTGTCGGCGAACGGCTCAATCTTCGAAAGAAACCTCTCATAGACCATTTTTGGTTTCATATAAAGTGACTGAACAGTTAAGATATCTTTAACTCGTAGTCCCTTTTGCCTAAATAGTTCGAAAAGACTTTCAATTTTTTAAGTGCGGACTTGTCTTAAATTTTACGTACTCCCTTTTATGCTCTGGACTTTGGTAAGGCTTTTTTGAAATTTTCTTAGTTTTAAAAGCAAACCATAGAATCAGTGTTTGCGGAAGACAGGGAAGGAACCGAAATAACAGCAAATCCTCCCTTAATCAACAGTCTACTAATCTCAGAGATTGTTTCTTCAGGTTTCTCGAGGTGTTCTAATGTTTCTGTGCAAATGACCATGCCAAATGCGTCATTTCTAAACGGTACTTTAGAACCACTTGCACATATTAGATTCGCACTAGGAATATCCCGTGATACTTCCATAAGCGTCTCAATATCGATGTCCAATCCGACATAATTCTCAACAGCATCACGGAATATGTATGGATTCTTGCCACAACCAATGTCAAGCGCGAAACCTTGGTGGACACACCTTTGTATCAACTCCAGTGTTGCCATAAATCGAGGAGCAATCAGTTTAATCACCTCATTGAAAATTTATCTAGAATGTTTTCGTAAATCTCAATTTCTTCTCTTTTTATGGCTTCAGGGTTGTATTCTTCCACAAGTTTACGCCGCGCCCCTTCACCACATTTTCTTGCCAACACCGGATTGTCCAGTATCTTGATTACGGCCTCCGCCATCTTTCGGTGGTTCCTATTTTCAACCAGCAATCCAGAGACTTCTTTTGAAATAAACTCATGATGCCACTCCACATCAAAAGCTACAATAGGCGCACGAAAGGCGGCTGCCTCGAACACAACATACCCGGACATGGGAATCCAAACAACAGAAGCCATGCTCAGAAAGGCTTTCACCACGTTAGTCGGCTGGAATCCCACGAAGTACACTTTTTCAGCTACGTTAAGGTCCCTTACCCTCTCCTCCAACCTTTCCCTAAGAATTCCATCGCCAACAAAAACAAACTGCGTGTCCGGCTTCTTCTGGAGAACAAATGGAACAGCCTCCACCAACACATCCACCTGCTTTTCAACTTCCAACCTACCCACAAACAAAATGATAGGCTTCTTCAAGTCCAGATTAAACCGCGCAACAATTTTGTTCGACTCATTTCTATCCACTTTTCCTTCGAAAATATCCCTTTTCAGCATCCATGGAACAACACTAATTTTTCCCCTATCAGCTCTAAGGGAAGAGGCATAATCCTTTAAGTGCCTGCTTGGCGTAAATATGAAATCCGCGTTTCTAACCACAAAGTTTTCCACCAACTCAACAAAAACATCTTTCAAGATTTCCAACAGACTAAAACTTTCTTTTTTGAAACGAATCTTCAATTCCCTCAATAATTTCGTGTTTTGGCCCAATGAAACTACAAAGGGTATTCTCAGAATTTTTCCCGTCATAAGACCGAGAAAACCAGATAAGCCAGTTGATCTTCCACGAATCACTAAAACCCTATTTCTTTTGGCGATTTTTATGAATTGCAAAAGAAAGAAGGGCACATTCGCGGGGTACCATAACGGTTTATTCATTATTCTTTTTAGAACATGGACTTTTATTGTTTTATTTTCAAGCTTGATTATTGAATCCTCTGGATACAATGAAACGTGGTGGACTTCCTCAAAAAAATCGTTAGGGTTATACATTTCATTAACATAGCTCAAGTTTCCTTTCTTTTTGAGCATAGTTAACGAACTATCCACCGTATTTAAAACTCGAGCTTTCACATGCTTCAACAGGGACCCCCCCGTCACCTTAGCAGAATCCATTACTTCGTTTTAAAGGTCCTTCAAACTTTTTTCACCCTTTTATAGTAGGACACGCGTATTTCTCTTTTTTTGTTAGCTTAGACTTGAGGTTGCTTCACATAAGTCGAATATCTAGTAGAGACAACGCATCTACAAGAACAGTCTCTCTTTCTATTCACTTCCTTCCACAAACAAACAGGTATGGCCCAAGCCGTCCAAACAGAAACCGGGATAAAATATAATCTATCTTTAAGTAGTTTATCCTTCTGAGAACTCTAAAAGGAATTAAGTATTAATGCTTTTTCTAGCTTAATCTTGTTTTCTTTGTATAGCTCCTCAATCTCCTTAAGTGACGCCCTAAACACATCATAATCAGGGTTTGTATGCTTGAATAAACCATGCAATTTTTTCCAGAATTCAGTTGGGTGCCCTACTATGATTCTTCCCCCCCCCTTTGAGACCCGCCGCATTTCTGCAATGGTTTTCGTTTTTGAGTGTTTATTTTCATGGGTGCAGAGGGGAGTTAAAGAAAGAGCATAAACACAGTCAAAAAAGTTAGACCTAAAGGGTAAATGAGAAGAAGTTGCCCGAATCAGCCTTCTCAAATGTCTTCTTGAACAAATATTCAACATGTAAGTCGAGGCATCAAGGCAATGTAAGTGATCGTTGTACTCACCTAACAAAAGCTCATAAAAACCCGTTCCACAACCAACAGAAAGCACCTTTGATTTTTTCCGTATATTTCCTAAAAAGGCTAGATGTTGCACAAACCTCTCTCGTTGAAACTCGCCTTTTGGGGTCCCTCTCCCCCTCGACTCAAATTCCCATTTTAATATTTCTTTGATTTTTCCTTTCATATTGCATCAATCCAAAAACGGAATTAGCGAAATGCGTTACGGAAAGCTTGGAACTTCTATATGTCCTTGTTCTTTTTACCTTTTTGTCCTCTTCTTTATCTACGCAATTTGAGGGATACACGCGAAAAACATAATTCAGTTGTGCAATTGAAAAAGGCTCCTATAACAGGGACATTAGCCAGAAACTGTGGAAAACGGCAGACACCTAAAATTTATTGTGGGATATCTTTATAAAATCAACGCCTCATTAATCGGTGAGAACCTATGTCGAAAGTAATTGTTCCAGTAAAACCCTATTTTCTTCGGGAAGATATCAAACAGATAAAAAGTGACGTCGAGGAAATTCTTCAATCAGGAATGCTCACTATGCATAAGTACACAAAGGAGTTTGAAACACTTTTTGCAAAACTATGCAGAGTAAGACATACGGTAGCCGTAAATTCTGGAACAGGCGCCTTGGAAATGGTCCTGAGAACTAAGAAACTGAAAAGTCAGGACGAAGTGCTAGTTCCAACGAACACCTTCCCTGCATCTGCAGCTAGTGTGTTTTTTGCTGGAGGAAAACCTGTACTTACTGACATAGACCCAGAAACGCTTTGTATGGACGCAGATAATGTTCAAAAATTCATGACCCGAAAAACGAGAGGAATTATGGTCGTTCATGTGGGCGGTTTAGTCTGCCCTGACATCGAACCGATAAAGCGAATCTGCGAAGATCATAAACTTTTCTTGGTAGAAGATGCTGCCCATGCTCATGGATCCACTATAGATACACAGCCAGCTGGTTCCTTAGGCACTGCAGGCTGTTTTAGCTTTTATCCAACAAAGGTTATGACGACCGGGGAGGGAGGAATGATCTCGACAAATGATGATCAAATAAACGAGAGGGCCCGCATCCTGAGAGATCAAGGAAAAGAAAGCTTTCACAGCAGCTTAGTAATTCAGCTAGGGTACAACTGGAGACTACCTGAAATCAGCGCCGCAATAGGTGTAGTTCAGTTAAAAAGGTTGCCAGAAATCATAGAAAAAAGGAGAAGAATTGCTCGATCTTATGATGAAAATCTGAAGCAAATCAGCGGAATAGAACCGTTGAAGGTGCCAAAAAACATCTATTGTAACTATTACAAGTATGTAGCCTTTTTAGAACCTGAAATTAACCGAGATGTACTCAAACAAAAACTTGGAGAAAAGGGCGTCCGTTGCGGAGGAGAGGTCTACTGGCCACCGCTACACCTGCAACCGGTGTACCGGAAACTGCTTAAAACCAAGGAGGGAGACCTTCCTGCGTCTGAAGACGCGTGCAAAAGAATAATATGCCCACCGATACATTCTTGGATGAGTATAGAAGACGCTGAATACGTAATCGAAAAGTTTGATGAATCTCTGTCTGAGATCTAGGTGAGAAAAGATGTCTGTTCTTGTGACAGGCGGTTCTGGGTTTATAGGAAGCCACATCGTGGATAAACTGGTTGAAAGGGGGTATGACGTAAGAGTATTTGATAAACAGAAAATACATCGAGATGATGTTGAATGGTGCAAAGGAGATGTACTAAATGACGAAGAGGTTTTGGAGGCGTGCAAAGATGTTGAAGCTGTATTTCATTTAGCTGCCGTAGCGGATGTGAACTTAGCCTTATTTCATCCCGAACTTTGCTTTCGCGTCAACGAGGTTGGAACGCTGAACGTATTAAAGGCTGCAATCGCCAGAGAAGTCAACCGGGTGATCTTGGCGTCAACTACTTGGGTTTATGGAAGAACAGCGGGGAAAGCTGATGAAAACACACCTATCCCATTACCCGAGCATATATATACAAAGACAAAGATCGGGCAAGAGCAATTAGTCGTTGCGTGGGATAAGCACTACGGACTGCCTTACACGATATTGAGGTACGGTATACCCTATGGTCCAAGAATGAGGTCCAATATGGCCATCGCGATTTTCGTTGAAAAAGTTATGAAAAAGGAGACTATCACCATTTTTGGTGATGGAAATCAAGGTCGATGCTTCATATACGTCGAAGACCTTGCAGACGGAAACATTGCAGCACTCAAGGATTCTGGAAAAAATGAGATTTTTAACATAGCTGGCTCCGAATTCATTTCAATGAATCACGTGATCAAGGTTCTCCGAGAAATTTTAGGAGAGGTAAAAGTTGGACATGCTCCAGCTAGGCAACATGACTTTAAGGGCCTTGTTGTGAGCATTGAAAAAGCAAGGAAACTACTCGGATGGGAACCAAAAACCCCCCTTAAAGAGGGAATAAGAAAGTACATAGAGCGTGTAAAAGCTCAAAAAACATAGTTTTGTATATGCTTCCCGCCGTTTTCTCTCCACAACAAGAATTCTTATAATTTATCCACTATAAGTTTTCATAGGTATCCTAATGCTTGGGTGTAGGCGAAACATGATTAAACTCATATATGCGCATGATGGAGTCAGTTTGTACGATGAGTTATTCATAAGTTCCCTGAGGGAAAAATATGACATTCATGTCCTCACTTTTCATCCGACGCCCCGCCATATTCCTCAGGGAATAGAAATTACAACAATGCCTGACCTGGTTCCAGCGACAAATTTACATCCCTTTGAGGGAGCACGAAAACACATCCTAACCCCCATAAGGGCCTTAACTTTTAAGAAGTACGCATCTGGGGTTAAGCCGGACGCGCTTATAGGATGCTGGGCAACCACATATGGTTTCTATGCCGCTTATTCAAATCTGCATCCCTTTGTTCTATTCGTATGGGGATCCGACGTACTGGTCTTTCCTTGGAAGTTTGTCCCTTTAAGGACCTTAGTGAGATATGCTCTAAGGAAAGCGGATGTTGTCGTCGTTGACAGCGACGTTCAGAAAAAAGCCGTGGTAAGACTTGGTTGCGAAAGCGATAAGATATTGAGATTTCCTTGGGTTAAGTTGAACGGATTTGAAAGTAACGTTAAACAGAAATTTGAAGGTAGGAAAGAACTGGGATGGACTGAAGATGATATAGTAGTAATTAGTATGAGAGATCATAATCCGGTCTATGGAGTTAACTATCTGATAGAAGCGATTCCCTTCATATTGGAGCAAGAATCAAAAGCTAAGTTTCTAATTCTTGGCGAAGGCGAACTAACCTCACAGTTTAAACAAAGAGTGAGAAAACAGATAGCACAAGGTTCTGTCAGGTTTCTTGGAAAGGCCCCACATGAAGATGTGGCTAAATATCTCAACGCTGCAGACATCTACGTTTCAACATCATTCTCTGACGGAACATCTGCCAGCTTGTTAGAGGCAATGGCATGTTCTACAACGCCTATCGTGACCGCTATATCAGGCAATAAAGAGTGGATTCAAGATGGATGGAATGGATACCTGACCCCAACAAGAGATGTAAACCAGCTCGCGCAGAAAATAGTTTTCTTAGCTAAAAACGAGGAAGTAAGACGAAAAATGGCGAAAAACGCCTTCGAAACCGTAAGGACAAAAGTAAACTGGCAAAGAAATATTGCAACCCTCAATGACACAATAAGAGACGTGATCTCTCAGAAGAGTTGAAAATAGATCTGACGCCAGTGAAAACTTCAATATCATTTTTCCTGTAGACTTTTTGGTGCCTAATAGTCACAGCGGCGTCCTATGCTTTTCCTACACCTAGTAAGTGCTTCCAAAACCTTTTTTGATATGACCCTTGGCGCGTAGCCTAGTGCTTTTTGACCTTGGTCCATATCTGCATGCAGCATACAGCTATTTTTTAATGCCGTCCTTTCGGGTAGCTGCATATCTCGGCTTCAGATCGCTTCTTCCACCGAGTTCTAATAGACCCTCAGCGAGTTGGTTTATCGTAATCACGCACAACCGCACTTAAGAACTGATGGAAACTTTGCTGATCATAGTAATGAACGGGGTCTTTTCATTTCAACTAAACATGTAAATTGCCTTGTGGTATTCTGGAAATGTTTAGCGATGATGATGGTTCTTTGTTCAAGAAGACGATAATAATTGCAGATACTAAAGAAAATCGTTCTTTGCACTTGCATGTCAAAGGTTTAAGAATCAGATGTATTTAATTTTGAACACGCATACAAGCGGTATTGCCCCACCATACGTGCGGATACTAGCAGGATTTTGCGACAAATACGCCTGTTCAAAGTGTTCAAATTGAATCTCCGAATAAGCTTGAATCGTCATTTCTTTTCCATACTGCATTAATTTGTATATGACGGTTGCTTGGCCTTTGGCGTTCCATTGCCAGCCACCCTGTTCAGTGGTATTTCCGTAGTCTGTTTCGTCTAAGCCTCCGATGCGTGCCATCCATCTCCACTTACCTTCGTCCGCCCATCCCACATCATTCCCATTCTGGTCAAAGGTCGTAAAGACTACAACATAAGTCGCGTTGTATTCTCGTAGAATTTCAATTGCCTCAGTCTCGTTTGAAAGAAACATTTCCCCAAGTTTCCCAATTTTTTTGACGTCTATGGTGGCGTTGTCGGCGAGAGTTGTTTTGTTGGCGATTGTCGTAATCCAGTATCCATAGTCCCACCAGCTAGCCACCACATCTGTTGACCGCAGATTGATTCGCATCCAATTCAGGGCATTGATCCAGTCCACAACTGGATCAGCGGGTTTCACTGGTATACTCCCAGAAGCAATGGTTGTAGGCGAATACGCCTGGTCGAGGACTCTTGGAAACGTTGCCATCGGGCTTGGCAAGACGAAAGCAAACGTCAACAAAAGAAACGTAAAAACTATGAAGGCCCCGCTGAACTCCTTGCCCACGTGAGCTTCAAGACGCATTTTTCGCCTAGGAATTGCCGGGACTTCCTTCATGAGGGTGATGAAAGGTCCTAGCAGTCGAACCAAGGCTAACGCCCACAAAAGGCAGAAAGCAGGAGCCAAAATCAAGGTTAACCGCACCACGGTACCGGCAAAGTATACGGAAGTAAGACCGAACATGCATAAGAAAAGGTTCCGATTTGTAGGATTCTGCACGGCAAAGAACAAACCAACAAGTAAGAAAAAGGCACCTATTCCCATGCCGTAATAAAAGGATCCCCAAGCAGAGGGTCTATGTTCTTGGACAGATTGCACGAATTGCTGCGAGGCTCCCGAACCAAAACGCGCAAATGGATTTAACACAAACTCATATTTAAGCCCCAAGGCGCTAACATATCCATACGATGAAAGCAAGAGAAACAAGAAGACAAGAAAAGCAAAGAAGCAAAATACGAAGATCATCTTCTTTTTGACAGTTTTGATGTAACGGGAAACTTCGGCGACACATAGCAATAGGAAGACCCCAAAAACGGCTAAAGGGACAGGATCAGTTAAGAACTGGAAACCTATCCTTGGCACATTGATTGCTAAGAAAAGAGCTATGCCAAATATTGTGCTGTAGGACAGAAGCAAACGAGATGAATATCTGCGTAGCAAAAGTAGAACAAAAGCGAAAAGGACGGCCATTCCAACAGGATATTGAGCAGCTCCCCAAGAAGCAAAAACATAGGCGAGAGACAGACCCGCAGCAACCGCATAGGCTAAGCCGTTCCTTAAAGATCTCTCTGGTTCTATTGACCTTAGGAAGAATAGAATGAACAGAAGGATGCCAAGAATTCCCACTGTTTCATCATCAAAAAATCCAAGGGAGGTGCGGCCTATATACGAAGAATTTAAGGCTAGAAACAGTGCAGAAAAAAGACCAACCTCTTTACCGCCAATATCCCTACCCAAAAAGTATATGACCAAACACGTCAATGTCCCCATTATAACTGGAAATACTACGCACAAATTGAAAACAGGGTCAACAGTAAGAGGATTAGAAGTAAACATCGGAGCCGGAGACAAACCTAACGCATTTAATACAATGTAAAAAACCGCGGCGGTGGCAGGTAGCCCTGGATAAGAAGTAGTTCCCATGACGCGTCCGTAAGGATACCAGCTCATATAGTCGTGCCAAGAGGCCCAAGCGAAGAATCCATTCTCAACCATGTACTTTGTTAAGCGATACTGAGAATATGGGTCAAACTCTGAGAGGTGGAACCCCCAACGAACGGGAAGCAGCCTGACCATCAAAGCGATGAAAAGGATAAGGAGAAGCAAAGAGATATGCATTAGTGAAGAATGAGACACTCTTAGACGAAGAGCCTCAACTCTCTTTAAACCATCAACAACTCGTTCTCCGCTAAACAGCTTTCTGAACTTCACCGCAAAAGCCCTTCTCTTGTTAAACAAATCAATGAACCCTTTTATTTCTCTTACGGTCGTATGGATAAGCAAAATTCAGTTGAGTTAGAAGTCGGAAAACGCATACGCATAAATAATTCAATTGGGTTCAAATATAGCACTCGAAGAAACGTTCACAAAATTTATCTGCAACATTATACTAATAACATACTGAAAGGAGAAAGGAGGATGAAAAGGAAAGTCATGGCAGTATTTTTTGCGTCTTCCTTATTTTTTTCGGTCGTGTTCGGGATATTTTTTGTGACATTAGTGAGAGCAAACGTCGATGATACGAAGAATCAAGACCAGTATTCCCTCATTGATGTTTATAGTACTCAGAACGACATGGCGGGCATATATTTTGACAGGGCTATCTACTACCCGGATGTCAGGGTGTTTTGGGAACCTAACCTCTCGGTGCCAATTAAAATAAGAGTCGTGGATAGAGACCTAAACGACAACTATGTCAAAGTCAACGTTTCAAGCAGCATCGATTCCAAAGAAGTAACACTGACGAAAGATATTCTAGGAATATTTTCTGGCACGGTGTTTGCGGTTAGCATAAGATTGATGGATGAACCTGTTCTAAACACTAGCAGTCTCAATGTGCGATACGGCGACGAAATAGTTGCAGAATACTTTGATATGCGCTCTGGGAACAGCTTTACGGCAAGTGCCTTCTTTATTTTTCCCCATTATGTAATGGAAAAGACTCGAATGGAAGCATTTGAAAATGGGAAAGGCTTGGAATCCGAGGGCAACATTGTAATGGATTCTAACGGGATACCAATGGTAAACTACGGCTCCACAATCGGCATCCAGTATAATCCTGTAACCGTCTCCGCGCATGCCGTAGCCAACTACCACACATATATGATAGGGGAAAACACTACACGCAGAGAAAGACACCTTGCTCAAGCTAACTGGCTTGTGGAGAATGCGAAGCAAAAAGGGAACTACAGCGTGTGGGAATATAACTTTGACTGGTCTTCATACGGCTGCACAAAACCCTGGGTTTCAGCGATGGCACAAGGACTGGGTTTAAGCGCCTTAATGAGGGCTTATGTTTTGACAGGAAATATCTCATATATCGATGTCGCCGAAGAAATAACTCTCTCTTTTCAGGTAGAGATGAGTGCTGGTGGAGTCAGATACACCGATTCCGATGGTGTTTGGTTTGAGGAGTGTGCCGATGTAGGTGCTCCGAGTAGCAAGGTGCTAAATGGCTTTCTCTTCGCTTTGCTGGGTCTCTATGAATATTCATTCGAGACCAACAGTAGCAAGGGATGGACGTTTTTCTGGGAAGGAGCAGAAACTCTCTCAAATAATATCTACCGTTATGACAGTGGCTCATGGTCTTACTATGACATGCTGCATCATAGTTCTGCAACGTCTGCTTACCACGAAACTCACATAGAACAGCTCAGAACCCTGTACGAACTTACGGGCGACGAAATATTCTTGTATTATAGCGATAAATTCCGGTCCTATATATCTCTGCCCCCACCTCCACCGCCTCCTCCTACTCCAAAAAACACTCTTACAGTTTACACTTTGCCCAGCGGAGTAACATTTACGGTTGATGGTGTATCTCATATGAGTCCTTGGTCAGAGGCTTATGAGAATGGAACTTTGGTTAGTCTAGTGATGCCAGAAACTCACACTATCGGAGATTCAAATTACTATTGGGATCAATGGAGCGATGGAAATACCGGCAGATCAAGAACATTTACTATGGACACAAACATTACGTTGGCCGCCTACTTCACCCTACCCCATGACGTAGCCGTCATCAGCGTAACGGCTTCACCCACCATGGCACCCGGCGGCCAACCCATAAGCATCAGCGTAACGGTTCAGAATCAAGGTACCTATACAGAAAGCTTCAACGTAACTGCCTACTACAACTCAAACATCATAGAAAAACAACCACTATCCCTAGACAGAGGAGCCTCAGCAGCCCTTACCTTTACATGGAATACAACAGAAGCTGACAAAGGAGACTGCGCAATATCAGCTGAAGCCAGTGTGGTTCCGGGCGAAACAGACATGCGAGACAATGTTAAGGCAACAAATAGCATGGTCACTATATTATCCCCCGGGCATGATGTTGCCATCAAGAGCGTTACTCCCTGCAAAACCGTTGTGGGACAAGGATACTCTTTATTCATCTATATAATCCCCAAGAATTATGGGAGTTTTACAGAAACATTCAACATTACTGTCTACTACAACGAGACCAACCTCATAGCAACACAAAACTTCATCACTCTAACAAGCGGAAACTCCACAACCATTACCTTCCCATGGAACACAACAGGCCTTCCATACGGCAATTACACCATAAGGGCTGTTGCAGACACTGTTCCAGGCGAAACAGAAACGGCTGACAACACCTTCACCTACGATAAGGTTTTGGTTACGCTTGTGGGCGACGCCAACGGCGACTGCTGGGTAGACTGGAAAGACCTGCTCCTCATGCTGGTTCCAGCCTACGGAACCACACTAGGAGATCCCACATGGAATCCCAACTGCGACTTCAACGGCGACAACTGCGTGGACTGGAAAGACTTGCTCCTCGAACTCACACCCAACTACAACCAACACTGGCCTTAAAAATGCGCGCACAAGAAAACTAAATTGTATTTTTTGAATCTTTTAATGGAAGCATCTAACTACATGAGAAAGAAGGGAATTAGAGGGTTACAATCTGGAAGGCTACTCGAGAGTTCTTGTGACAAGTGGATCAGGGTTCATTGGAAGTCACCTAGTTGATCGATCGATAAAAGAGGGCTCTGAAGTCGTAGTTTTAGACAATTTCTGCAGCGCGCGCCTAGTTGGAATTCTCGCATTCACTTAAACCTGATTTGTCAACCATCTTAAAGCCTCATATCTCTTATATACCTCCTTACAAAACTCGATTAAGAAGCCTCGTTGGCGATAAGGCGGGAACCGCATGGTCAAGAGCGACATCAGACTCAAATACTCAGGATTAATCGTATTCGCATGTCATATTCTCAGCGTAGCAACTGGACTCGCTTTCGTCCTTATGATCACCAGAAACGTCTCCCGCGAGGAGTTCGGAATCTGGGGAAACATCAGCGACCTTTCCAATTACTTCATTCTACTCGCGGGCGTCATCCCATTCTGGACAATCCGCTTCGCAGCCAGAAAGCATACGGGTTCAGCCAAAACGGGACTTGTTGGCAACATGCTCATATCCGTCGCGTCAACCTCTATATATCTGGCGTTATTGCCAGCCATGTCATCAGTTCTAGAAATTAGCAGTAACTATGTAATCTTATATGCCATTATATCAATCCAAATACTTGAATGCTACGCAATATCCGCCCTAGAGGCAGTCTTACGCGCCAAACGACCTCAAGCTATCGGATATGGGCTCGTGGCATCTGAAGTGTGTAAGGTCATCCTCGGCTTCATGTTAATAGTAGAGCTTAAACTAGGTTTGCAGGGAGCATTGTATAGCATAATTATTTCATTTCTCATTCGAATAGTCTTCTACATAAAACTCACATCGAAAGAACTCAAGGAAAGCGTTAGGTTGAGCTACCTAAAAGAATGGCTCAAAGCCTCACCAATTAACATCTATAGCGTAGTCGGTAACAGAATCGCGGCGTTTACCCTTATTTTGCTGTTTGTCTATGGAGGTAAGTTGGCACGAGGATACTATCAAGCAGCAGCGACCTTCGCCAACGTCGCCGGCTATTCGTCACTCCTAGCGTTTGCCCTCTATCCACGACTTCTCTCTGGAAGCAGCAGCAAAGATATATCGGTTTCTCTTAGATTAGTCATGATGTTCGCTATCCCTATGACCGTTGGAGTTATGGTTCTGTCTGATTCCTACATGACGATTTTAGACATCGCCTGGGCTGAGGCAAGACCGGTTCTACTTCTGTTGCCTATAAGCGTTTTATGTCTAACCTTATCACAAGTTTTTGATGCTGTTGTTTCGGGTACCGAAAGAGTTGATGTCAAGGCGAAAATCGCGTTCCGAGGACTCGTGAAAAGCCGGCTATTCCTTCTCTTCACGTTACCCTACATTCAATCAGCAGTAACTTTACCAACAACATTCTTCGTCTTAACGTCCATTGCAGAGACACCCCTAGAAGCAGCAATCTATTTCGCCTTGATCAGTTTGCTTGCAAGTTTAGTCATGCTAATAATTACATATGCTATTGCTCGTAAGTGCTTAGTCTTCAGTTTCCCTTGGAACGATTTCTTTAAGTATGTTCTGGCATCTGGAATTATGGCAATGGTATTGCTTGTGATCCCTCATCCTACAAGGATCTCACTTACAATAGCTTTTACTCTCCTAGGAGCAGTCGTATACCTTACGGTACTGGCGCTAATCGACAAAGAAGCTAAATCATTGGTGAAGTCTATCTTAGAAGAGACTATGCGCATAATAAAAATCAAAAATCCAAATCAATTTGTTTGACCATCCTGTTTTCTTAGCGAGCAATAGGTCGCCTGCGTAGCGCATCAACGTTTATTAGCGTTCGGAAATAATGATTTGCATGCATGCATATGCAATAATGATTTCGCGTAAGAATTGGACAAGGATGTGTTGCGTTAATTTATTTGAACTGGCACTGTTTGGAGTATCAATGTATTCTTGAGGGTTATGAATGAAAAAAGACCTCAGGTTTCTTCTTGCTGACAAACTCGAACCTTGGGAGCTCAAGTTAATTCACAAATCCTATGATATCGTCGGCGATATTGCGATCATCCGGGTTCCGGAGATCCTAAAGGAGCGAAGAAAAATCATTGCTGAAGCTGTTATGCGGATCAACAAACACATAAAGGCTGTGTGGCGTCAGACTAGTCCGGTTTTAGGCGATTTTCGGTTGCGTGGCTTAGGCTTCGTTTTAGGTGAAAGAAAAACAGAAACATCTCATAGGGAACATGGGTGTATCTTTAAGGTTGATTTGGAAAAGTGTTATTTTTCACCGAGGTTGTCGTATGAGCGAATGCGGATTGCTCGGCAGGTTCAACCTGGCGAAGTTGTTTTAAACATGTTTGCTGGCGTGGGCTGCTACTCTATAGCTATCGCAAGGCATTCCAAACCTGACAAGATTTTTTCGATAGACACTAATCCGGTTGCTATTCAGTACATGCAACAAAACATTAAACTCAACAAAGTTGAAGAAAATGTTGTTCCCGTCCGAGGAGATGCAAAAAGGGTCATTGAAGAAAGACTGCAAAACGCAGCGGATCGGGTTCTCATGCCACTACCTGAAAAGGCTTACGAATACCTGAACTACGCTCTGCTGGCGCTTAAGCCAACCGGAGGACGCGCTCACTACTATGACTTTGAACACGCCAAAAAGGATGAAAAACCTATCGAAAAAATTCAGTCGAAGGTGGCTGAAAAACTACAAATGTTGGGCGTTAACTTTCAAGTGGTGTTCGGACGAATTGTGAGGACAACCGGACCCAACTGGTACCAGGTGGTTCTTGACATACAAGTGAAGGGACCCTGCTGATGGCCGAATCTTTTATAGCCTTCCTGTAAACAATACGAGCAACAAGGAGGAATTGGGTATCAAGAGGAAATTGATGGACATCCTGGCTTGTCCAATCGATAAACACTACCCCCTTGAGCTTCACGTTTTCGAAGAGAAAGAGGAAATCGTGGAAGGCGTGATAATATGTCCTAAATGTTTGCGTTGGTATCCCATTCGAGACGAAATCCCAGAAATGTTACCCGACGAACTGCGAGAAGAAAAAGCCGAACTGCCTTTTCTACGGAAATGGAACAAAAATTTTCCCAAAAAAATACTCTTGGAAGGCAAACCCTTCAATCTCGGAAAGGAAGCTGAAAAGAAAAAAGGATAACGTAAATTTCATTTACAATTTCATGTCAATAATACTAATCCAGAAAGGGCAATCAGGAATTGAACCAAAAGCAGGAAGCCTACAACATTCTTCTCGTAAACCTTTTCTTTCAGTCTTTTCAAGAACCAGATGGCAAAGTGGGTTGTGTCATAGATTTTTTCGTAGGGCATCTCTAGGGAATTGTCTTCGTTAGGTTTTGCAAAGGCTTGGACATCTCCTGCCTTGTCGATGACTCTGGCTCTAAAATATAACAAGCCGTCTATGAAGTAAAGAAGAAAAAGCCAAACAGCAAGTCTTTCCATGTCACCAAGAATTGCAATTGTAGCAATTAAGGCTCCAATCGAATAAGTAAACGAATTTCCTGGAAAAACCTTTGCGGGATACCAATTGAAGTATAAAAATGCCAGTAAACTCGCCGAAACAATGAAGGCTATCAATGAAATCCAGTATTTTTCAACAATCAAGCCCGTGACGCCAAAGGTCGTAAAGATTATAAATCCCATACCCGCCTCGAGTCCATTGTAACCTGCAAGGAGATTGAATCCGTTTGCCGCTCCGATCACGCCAACCGGAACCAGCAACAAGGGATAAACCAAACCGAAATCTATTCTTCCCAAAAAGGGGATTTCCATGACTGAGTGCCCAGCATTTATCACCATCAAAGGAAGCGCTATAGGAATGGTCAGTAAAAACTTTTGAAACTGGGTTAATCCTTGTTTCCATCCCAAAACATCGTCGGTGAACCCTATGAACCCAGCCAGCAAGACGGTGGCCGAAATGGCGAAAGCTTCGACTAGGTGCGTTGTTGTTTCCCAGTAGAAAGTCTTAAGGAAAATGTAAATTAGCAACGAAAAACAGATGACGAGAGCAACAGCGATTCCGCCCGACCTCGAAACGAGGGGTTTTTCATACTTGTTCATATCCTTTCCGAGAAGTTTTGCGTCCTCAGCTGACCTGATCCATCTTTTTGTAAGAAAGAAGGTTGAAAAGAAACTTAATAAGAGAATAACCGCGACAAGAACTACTTCATCTATTTCGGCAACTAAATTTTCAACAAAACAAGCTTCAAAACAGGAAGCAACGAAGAGAGATAAAATGAACGATGCTATGATGGAAAATGGTAAGATCGCCATCGTTTATGCCTCTATTTAATGTTCTTCTGGTTTGTTTGACACAGCATCTGTAACCCAAAAACTTAAGCATTGCCCCGCTACTGGTTGATCGAAAATCTGAAACCTCACATACTTTTCCATTTTTACTAGGTTCTCAGCGTTTTAATCCGCTTTACTATCTGGTCCAAACGCCCCTTCCAAAACCACGATACACGAATCCCTCTTTCTCAGCCTTGGCAGGATCAACAACGTGTCCCATGTCTACTATCGCGGCAGGCTTTTTGACAAAAA
>SMTZ1_10001864_pt1 | contig 21285 bp, 13 predicted proteins | sample DeeMarSWOR136_30_FD_25667 | JGI IMG/M metagenome (IMG submission 25667) | reverse complement strand
CACCATACATGTGGAAATTGTTTCTTTGCTCGCAAGTAATTAAGCACTAATGGTTGCATTTTTTACCTCGTTTCGCGGATTTTGCTAATAATTTGATTCGGTGTAATCATTTCACCATCAAAACGGTTAATACCATAAATTTTCTTGTGATAACACTCTACCTTTTTAACCTCATCAATGAGTTGACCCTGGTTGAGTTCCACTACAAATATTTGATCGACTCTACGAATGATCTGAATTAACTCTCTCTCAGGGAAGGGCCATATCGTGATTGGTCGAAAAAATCCAACTTTTCTTCTGCGCGCTCTTAAGTACTCCACTGCCTCTTTAGCAGATCTTGATACTGAGCCGTAAGCGATTATTAAGGTATTGGCATCCTCTGTGTATAAAGCCTCATAATCAGTAATATCTGAGATTGAACGCATTATTTTATTTTTTAATTTGTCCAATTTACGTTCAATTTCATATTCAATATTGGTAGGAAATCCCATTTCATCATGCGTGAGACCAGTAATGTTATAGCGGTAGCCTGCACCAAAAGGTGCCATGGGAGTAATAAAATCTGTGGTTATTTCATATGGTTTGTACCACTGTGGTGGTACAATAGGAGTAAGACGATCTTCGATATATATATCTGAGTAGTCAGGCACTGTCACTTTCTCTCGCATGTGACCGATTGTTTCGTCCGTTAAAAGAATCACTGGCACGCGGTACTTTTCAGCAAGATTGAAGGCTTTTATGCTCAGGTAAAAGGTTTCCTTTACTGATTCTGGTACCAGAACAATGAGATAATGATCTCCATGTGTACCCCATTTTGCTTGCATAATGTCGCCCTGCGACGTTTTTGTTGGTAATCCAGTGCTCGGTCCACCACGCATTACATTGATGATAACGATGGGAATTTCTGCCATGCATGCATAACCAATTCCCTCCTGCATCAGAGAAAATCCAGGCCCACTGGTGGCAGTCATGGATTTCAACCCAGCAACACTTGCCCCGATAATTGCACTGATACTACCGATTTCATCTTCCATCTGAATGAACTTTCCGCCAACTTCGGGTAATTTTTCACTCATCGCTTCAGCGATTTCGGTAGATGGAGTAATTGGATAACCTGCAAAAAATCGGCAACCTGCTGCAATAGCTCCTTCTACACAAGCCTCATTACCTTGAATAAGTCGAATTTCTTCTGCCATTATTATTTCTTGCCTTTATTTCATTTATCTTTTGATGAAGCTTTAGGAGCTTTTCTTGGATTTCCTGTGACCAGGATGGCAAAATCCGGACAATGAAGTTCACATATTTTACATCCGGTACAAGTTTCAGGAAATTTAATATAAACTCTACCCTCACTATCAGAAGCTAATGTACCCTGTGGACATAAATCATAACAAATTCCACAGGCTTTACACCATTTCTGGTATATAACTAACATATCGGTTCGACGAATTTTCTCAACCGGTTTCTGGGTAAGCTCTTCTTTTAAGCGTCGAACCGTCCGCTCATCCATAACTGCTCTCCCACACAAAATCAAAAGGATACAAATTTAATAAGAGTGTTTCCATATTCTAAACTTTTTTCAAAATATCGGATACTGTTTTACCGATTTCAGCAGGGCTATTGCAAACAGTTATGCCGGCATTTTCCAACGCTTTCATTTTTTCTTTTGCGGTTCCTTTACCACCACTGATGATAGCACCAGCATGTCCCATTCTTCTTCCGGGAGGTGCTGTTTGCCCTGCAATGAAGGCAACTACCGGTTTGTTAAAATGTTCCTTGATCCATGATGCTGCTTCTTCTTCGTCAGTTCCTCCAATTTCGCCAATTAGAACGACTAATTCTGTTTCATCATCTTTTTTAAATAATTTTAGGGCATCTGTAAAACGTGTTCCAATCACCGGATCTCCACCAATACCAATACAGGTTGATTGACCTAATCCAATACGGGTGATTTGGTCGACTGCTTCGTAAGTTAAGGTTCCGCTGCGACTGATGACACCAACCGTACCTTCTCTATGGATAAAGCCAGGCATAATTCCTACTTTACACTTTCCAGGCGATATAATGCCTGGACAATTGGGACCTATCATTCTTGTGTGTGTGGACTGGAGGTGATGATAAACCTTGAGCATATCTAATGCAGGTATACCCTCTGATATGCATACGATCGTATCAATACCGGCTTCTGCCGCTTCATAAACCGCATCTGCTGCAAAAGAAGGGGGAACAAATATGGCAGACACATTTGCTCCGGTTTCCTTAACAACATCTTTTACGGTATTGTAAATAGTAATTTTGTTATCAAATAATTGACCGCCTTTTCCCGGTGTCACCCCACCAACAATTTTTGTACCATATTCAATCATTTGTAACGTATGGAAGGAACCTTCCTTTCCAGTAATGCCTTGCACAATAACTTTAGAATGTTGATCAATTAAAATACTCATTTTTACTCCTGAATTGTCAGCATAATTAGTGAGGAACGATAAGCTAATATGACTGGGTAAAATATTACAACCCGATTAATTTCTTATATGAACAACTTTATCAGCCGCCTGTTCCAGGGTTTCAGCAACTTCAAAATTCATTCCTGAGTCTTTTAACAATCTTGCTGCTTCTTCCGAATTAGTTCCAGCTAATCTGATAACCATGGGAACAGATATTTTTATCGATTGGGCCGCTTCAATAATGCCCTTTGCAACTCTGTCACATCTCACAATACCACCGAATATATTAATCAGGATGGCTTTAACATTTGGATCAGATAAGATTATTTTAAAACCATTGCGTACAGTCTCAACATTGGCACTACCACCAACGTCTAAAAAGTTTGCTGGCATTCCACCTGCAACTTTTATGATATCCATAGTAGCCATAGCGAGGCCAGCACCATTTACCATACACCCTACATTACCGTCCAGCTTGATGTAATTTAAGTGGTATTTTGAAGCCTCAACTTCTAGCGGATCCTCTTCTTCCAGATCCCTTAATTCTAAAATCTCCGGATGCCGGAAGAGAGCGCTATCATCAAAATTCATTTTCGCATCCAGTGCAATTATTTCATTCTCTTGGGTAAGAACAAGAGGATTGATTTCTGCCAAAGATGCGTCTGACTCGGTGAATGCCTTATAAAGACTTAAAATAAATTTAACAGCAGATTTGATTTGTTCACCTGAAAGTCCTAATCCAAAAGCAATTTTGCGTGCTTGAAACGGTTGAAGTCCAATTGTGGGTGAAACATACTCCTTTAAGATCGCTTCTGGTTTCTCCTCGGCAACTTTTTCGATTTCCACTCCACCTTCAGTAGAAACCATAAAAACCAGCCTGGATACGCTGCGATCCAGAACAATTCCCAGATAAAACTCTTTGGCGATATTGATACCCTCTTCGATAAGAAGACGTTTGACTTTTTTCCCTTCACGGCCAGTCTGGTGGGTTACAAGGTTCATCCCAAGCATTTGATTTGCAAGTGTTTTCACTTCATGGGTGGATTTTGCTAGTTTTACTCCCCCAGCTTTGCCTCTTCCACCTGCATGGATTTGTGCTTTTACAACAAATGTAGTACCACCCATTTCACTGGCAATCTGTTCGGCTTCCTCGGAACTAAATGCAACTCTTCCTCTGGGCACTGCAACATTATACCTGCGTAAAATTTCCTTCGCCTGATATTCATGGATATTCATCTGAAATCCCCTAATGATAATTCTCTAACCTATTAAAGATATTAGATTTATGTTTGTAATAGCTGTATTCATTTTCACTGATATTCTAAGGAGTAATGATAGTGCCTGTTTTCCCATGAATAGCGTCCAGCGATTTATCACTAGAAGTTATGATCACCCTTTTACCGCCTTTCTGAAGGAAATGGAGAGCGGCTTCTATTTTAGGTCCCATGTTACCGGGTGGAAAATGTCCAGCTTCCAGATATTTTTCTGCGTCCTGATAAGTAATTGAATCGAGAAATTTTTGATGGGATTTCCCATAGTTCAGTGCTACCTTTTCCACCGTAGTAAGAATCATAAATTCATCAGCCTCTACATTACAGGCGAGAACAGCCGAGGCCAGATCTTTATCTATAACCGCGTCTATTCCCTCATACCAGCCATTTTTTTTGTCAATATACACAGGTATACCACCACCACCTGCTGTAATAACAATCACATCGTTTTCCAGTAGCAAGTTAATAATATTTTTACAGACTATTGAAACCGGTTTGGGAGAGGGTACTACCCTTCTCCACCCTCTTCCTGAATCTTCTTTGAGAATCCAACCAGGTCTTTTGCTTAATTGCTCAATCTGGGTCTGGTCATAGAATGGACCGACAAATTTTGTAGGATTTATTATAGAAGGATCATGTGGATCTACAATGACTTGTGTAATCAGAGTGGCGATTTCTTTTTTGAGATGCCTGTCTTGCATTTTATTCTGGAGGCACTGTTCGATCATATATCCCATTCCACCTTCTGTGTCAGCCACAATGACACCCAAAGGTAGGACCGGCACAACATGCCGTGACTCTTCCACTCGAATGAGGGCATTTCCGACCTGTGGCCCATTACCATGGGTAATAAGTACCCTGTACCCATGTGCGATTAAATCTACAACGCCCAGAAGGCTTTGACGTGTATTAGCAAACTGCTGATGAATATTTCCTTCTTCAAACTGATGACTAATAGCATGTCCACCTAAGGCAACCACAATTTTCAGGTGATCGGGCATATATTTAAATTATCTATAAGTTCAAAAAATTACTATTACTTATACACAAAATTTCTAATTAATATCAAAAGAATCAACAAAAAAATAAAAATGCTTATAGCCCTCCACTGGTAGTTTTTCGGCATTCCCAGATGAATTATTCTGATTTCAAATAAATCTTTTTAGTTGATCAGCCAGATCTGGTTTCCCAATTTCCTGCAAATCATAAGTAACCCGAACCGCTGGTTTATTGATTTTTATCAACTTTCGTAAATCAATTGGTGTACCAATGATGACCAAATCACAATCTGTTTTGTTAATCGTATCTTCTAAATCTTTGATCTGATCTTCACCATAGCCCATTGCTGGGAGAAGAACACCAATTTCTGGGTATTTTTTAAAAGTTTCAGTAATGGTATCAACTGTAAAAGGTCTTGGATCCACTAATTCTGCTGCGCCAAACTTTTCTGCAGCCACCACAGCGGCACCATAAGTCATTTCTCCGTGTGTAAGTGTAGGACCATCCTCAACGGCCAGGACTCTTTTCCCCTGGATAGTTTGGTAATTTTCCACGAAAATAGGAGAAGCTGCTTCTACAATAACTGCTTGTGGATTTACGGTGTAGACGGATTCACGAACTTCGCGAATGCCATCACTGTCAGCTGTGTCAATTTTATTTATGACGACAACATTTGCCATGCGGAGATTCGCTTCGCCAGGATAGTAAAAGAGTTCGTCTCCTGGCCGGTGCGGATCAACCACGGTAATATGGAGGTCGGGTTTAAAGAAGGGCATATCATTATTGCCGCCATCCCAGACAATAATATCTGCTTCTTTTTCTGCCTGACTTAAGATTTCTTCATAATCAATCCCGGCGTAAATGACGTTTCCCCTCACAATGTGTGGTTCATACTCTTCTCTTTCTTCTATTGTACATTTATATTTATCAAGATCTGATAATGTGGCGAATCTCTGAACCCGTTGTTCTACTAAATTACCATATGGCATAGGATGTCTGACCGCGACAACCTTTTTTCCGCTTGCCTGGAGCAATTCAATTATTCTGCGAGTGGTTTGGCTCTTACCACTTCCAGTTCTAACAGCACAGACAGCAATAACGGGCTTATTTGACTTTATCATGGTATGTTTTGGTCCCATTAAAGTAAAATTGGCCCCTGTCGCATTTACTGCCGCAGAATGATTCATCACATAATCGTAGGGTACGTCACTATAAGCGAAAACCACTTCATCCACATCAAATTTTTTTATTAAACCTATCAGCTCCTGTTCCGGATAAATGTCAATTCCATTCGGATATAATTTACCTGCTAACTGTGCAGGATATTTCCTTCCCTCAATATTGGGTATCTGGGCGGCGGTAAAAGCAATGATTTGGTAATTCTTGTTGTCCCGAAAATAAGTGTTAAAATTATGAAAATCCCGTCCTGCCGCACCCATAATAATCACTTTTATTTTTTGCATATGTATCTCCTTTAACCAAATTCCAGAATTCTATATGATCTTAAGTTGAAAATATGATAGAATACCGGTATTCGCATGAAAATATAAATAAAATCATGATGATGATCAACTTATACCGCAAGCTAAAAATAAGATGATAAGTTTTTCGATAAAATATATTTGGGGGGAAATTACTGGTTAACTAAATCCATACCAGTGCTGACAACTTAACATATAAGTATCTAAAATATACATTGTCATAACAATTCAGATTGCTTGTGATAATTGAGCTGGATTTGTGTTAGATGATGTAGAAATTTCCGGCCTATTTCCTGTATCTCAGTGCATCTATAAAAACCCTGATACCTTTAACGAGAGCGCCAATTGTACTAACTGTCTCCAAAATTGGAGACTCAATTTCCTGGCGAATTTGTCTTTCAAAACTAACCACATCATCGGCCATTCCTTGAAATTTAGATATAACCTCTTTTAATCCCTCAGTTTGTTCACTTATCGTATGTACTGTATCCGTTAAACCAGTTGTAATTTCGTCAATGTTGGTGAGAATACCAGGAAGATTCTGATTTAAGGTTTTAACTGTTAAGTCTAGATTCTTAGTTGTTCGACGAAACTGGAGAATTGCAGGTATGGCAAATATCACAGCCAGAAGAATTGCTACAGCAATTATAAGAAGACTGATTTCCCAGAGCATATACTTCTCCTCATTGACCTACAGGCAGCATAATTATGCTTTTTTACTTTTTTTTGCCGTTTTCTCGTCCTTAAAAGCCCCAACACCTGCATCAATTGCTTTCTTGAGACGCGATTTACTTTCTTCAATGGTATCCTTGCTTTTTTTAGATAAATCCTGAACCTGTTCTTCAACCTCATCAACTTTTTTCTTAGCAACTGATTCCAATTCTTTTAATCTTTCCAATGCTGTTTTATAAGTTTGTTTACTTTTTTCCAGGGCTGCTTCATACTCTTCCTTTGCTCTACTTGCCAATTCATCGGCTTTTTTACTGATTTCTTCCCTGGTTTCTTTTCCACTCTTTGGGGCGTATAGTAAAGCTACCACCGAGCCAATTATACTGCCAATAAGTAAGCCCTTGAAAAAATCTCCTGATCCACCATTTTCCATTTTTATATCTCCGATTTTTTTGATTTTAATATATTATAATAACTTTGTTCCCTTTAAAATACATATTTATATGAATTCTGTCAAGTGATCTGCTGCAAAGATATAAATTATTTACAAAATATGTTCTGATTTTTCTATCATATAATGATGTATGCTTTTTTTACCTAATAAATTGTATTTTAATTTTGTGACAAAGATAGGGAATTTATGAAGATATTTTTGTATAGTATAGCTAAATTTGTTTATATGAAATAATTTTGAATTAACTGGAAGATTTTTATGCTTACCTCCGAAGCTGAAGCGAAGTTTGCTTTCCTGCATCAATCAAGTTCCCAGAAGCGAGTCAAATATCAAAATAAAGCAAATGAATTACTGCTAGAGAAATATCGAAAATCTAAAAAAGAGCAGTCTGTTGTTGTTCGAAATCAGTTATATAAGCAAATAAAAGGATTATTAAGTGAGGCTTCATCAATTTTTCCCTTATCCCCGGTGCAAAAAGATATTTACCAGATCGACTCAGGAACAGCATTTGTACCTAAAGGCATCAAGAAGCTGCTACTGAATATTAAAGAGTGCTTTGTAGTTCGACCTGGTACATTAGCAGATTTACAAAATTATGTTCGGTTTGCTTTTCAAAACAAGATAAAATATACAATTAGGGGGGCAGGGACCTGGCCTTTCGGGGGGTCAATTCCACTTAACCAGGAAGTGATACTGGATCTTTCCTATCTGAATTTTTTTAAATTTGAACCGGAAAGTAGACAAATAATTGTTGGACCAGGGGTCATTTTCGCAGAAATCAGAGAATATCTTCGTGAAAAAGGTTTTTCGTTACTTCAGGATATAACAAATCCTAATTCTGGCACTGTTTGTGGATGGGTCGTTACCGGGGGATTGGGAATAGGTGCTTATAAGTATGGTCATGTAAAAAAGTCAATTAAAGCAATCTATTTATTAAGGCCAGATGGTGAATTGACTATATTGGAACCATCTGATGCATTATTTCAGAAAATTATCGGCAGTGAAGGCCAATTTGGAATTGTTGCCGGTATAATTTTACAAGTACGTGAACATACCTACATATCAAAACCCTATGCTTTCTCGTTTCCGGATGCTTTAACAGTTCAAGAATTTCTGAAATTAATTAACGAATGGAAATTATCACCAAGCTCTGTTATATATTTTGATCCAAATTATATTTCTTCAACTTATGTTATTGAAAAGAAACAACTACAACATGAATTAGAAGAGGCCTTAGAAAGTGCTGATCCCCTCAGAATAGCAAGGATCAAACAGGACCTAAATTTGTTGAAAAATTATCTTGATCTCAAACATGTAGTGGTTCTGGAATTTGATACAAAAGAGGATTACCAGAAATCTCTAAAGTATCCTTTTTTTGGGTCTTATAAAAGATATCGTAATATTAATTTTACTCCTCTTTCTGGTAGTATTGCACACCACTTGTGGAATCATCGTTATCAACCGGTTGAAATGAAATCAAGTGGACCGTCAATGTTAGTGAGTGAAACTGTTCTTCCCATTGAAAAATTTTCACAATTCATCGATTTTATTCAATCCACCATAACTTCCTGGATCGGAAATCCGGTTAAGACTGAGGGACATTTGGTAAATGAAAATGAAATACTGCTGCAAACGATTATTCTTGCGGATACTCGAACGTTGAGACATAAAGCCTATTTTGGACTGGTACCTTTTATCACTCAGGTTACCATTTTTTTTGGTGGCCGTATTTATGGAGCGGGAATATGGAATTTGCCATTTTTGAACAGTCTTGCCAATGGGCGTTCGCCGAAATATCTATCAGATATGGTTTCATTGAAGAAAAAATTGGACCCTGAGGAATTAATAAATCAAAGTAAATTTATAAATACTAGCGGCAGAAAATTTCTCCTTCGTCTATACAAGAAATTGACACCATTTTTGTTAAGCAATGGAGTAAAACTTTTAAATACAGGGAAAAATAAAAGCCAACGTTTTGGTTTTTTTGCATTTGGGCGGTGGATATGGAAAGGAAGCAAATTTCTCATACCAAGGATTATTCCACCAGATCTTCATTCTCCCGGAGAATCTATCCTTGAAATGATTGAAGCCTGTGCGGAATGTGATAGTTGTGAAAGAGTTTGTCCTACCAGTGATGTTTTTGGGTTATTGGGCCTGGCAACCCCCATTACCCGCCGTAAAACAGCTAATCGTTTAGTGAATGGTATTCGAATTCAACGGGAAGAAGCTTTAGGATTCTTAGTTTGTACAAGATGTGATAATTGTACAAGAGTTTGTCCTACAAATATTCCTCTCACTGGAATGTTCGATATGGTAGAAAGGGACACCAGGTTTCAGCAAGTTCTTGGTTTTACTGGTGAAGAAAAACAAGAATTCATTGAACGAGCCTGGGAGATTATGAAGGAAAGTCCCCTCTATAGGGAACATACCATGGCGGAGCAGAAAGAGGATCGCTCTCATTTAGAACATGGATTGGAACTGATATATCCTAAGGGATTTTCCTATGCACAGCTTTTTATAGATCCTGAGACCTGTATTCGTTGTGGAATGTGTGCTCATGAGAATGCTTGCACTTATGGTGCTCGTCATGGAATCCCACGGACAATCCCGGAGTTAATTAATGAAAACTGTTCACTCTGTAATGCCTGTATCAATTATTGTCCTCAAAATAAAGCCATTCAACTGGAACGGCTGTTTACTGATAAATTGATTCAAAACGCTGTAGATTTGGAAGAGAAAAAATATTGGGAAAATCAGAAAAAATTTTTACGGGATACGACTACCATTCAACGCTCACCTGATCTTACCGATATGGCTGATATTTATGTCACCGAAGATGTACTTATGGAAATAGATAAAGAAGCTTCCACCGGCCAAATACCGGTATCAGGAATGGGACAGGGAGATCGGCATATGAGTATAGGCTTTGGTGCCGAGCGTTTTTCTCATTTTCACATTGTAGGTCCAGCACAAAATCGATTACATGAAGGTGATCCGGATGAAGAACTATCTGTTAACTTAGGAAAACGACACCGATATTGTAAATTCGATCATGAAGGGAATCTTCATAATCCGCCCTATCCAAATGTAAAATTAAAATCCCCTATCTTATTTAATAAGATAACTTTAGATAGCAACGGAAGAGTTGAGTTAGCTTTTATAAAAGTAGCTGAACAGCAACATAGTTTAGTGATTATCGATTTCATTCGTTATTTAGAATACTATGAGTTTTTTCGGGAAGAGGGGAATTATCAGAATCTTCCTCGAGTTATAGTACCACATGTTGATAAGGACATGATCGATCACCTTCAGGTTCATCCTCGGGTCAGCAGGAGTCTGCTGACCGATTTATGGCAGATGCCATTATTTGAGGTAAATTACCATGAAGAAATGGCCCGAACAATTAATTACATCAGGGATTCCGTTTCCTCCCTTAATGGGAAATTACCACTCGTCTGCGGTTACTTGCAAGTATCAGAGCATGATATCATTGGTGGCCTAGAAATTTTACCTGGTATACAGCAGAAGGTTGAGGATTTTTTGGCATGTGGTATTGATGTATTGCATATAAAGGGATTACGAAATAAGGATAATTATTTTGTAACTTCACAGGCAGTGCGTGCTGTACATCATTATCTGCTGAGGTCTGGACGGAGACATGAGGTATCAATTATTGCCTCTGGGGGAATCCGCTTAGCCTCAGACAGCCAGAAAACGGTCCAGCGGGGAGCTGAGGCTACTCTTATCGATTTTGCCGCACTTTTAGCTTTAGATCCGCATACCTATAAAGCAGTGGTGGAAGATAAAACAACTACTGAAAAACTCATGAATTTAGATATCGATTGGGCTATCAGACGGTTAAATAATCAAATGGAATCGCGCAAGGTGCAGATACTGGAAGTTCTGGGCTCTGCCGGCTTTAAAGATTTGAAAAAAACTGTGGGTGAAGAAGGACGTTTAATAGATTTTTATCAACTTGAACGCCGTATACAGAAGGATATCTTCGAGAATGAAGATAATTTGATCACATATCAGCGTTTAAATGAGGAACTCATTGAAAGTGAAGGTACTTTTCCAAAAGTACCACAAAAATTTACTGATTTGAAAAAGCGCATCAAACAACTCAAATCCCCTCATAATTTTTACCATCTAGATGAAACAAATCAGACTGTTTATAACCGGGATCATGTCTGGCCAGGTATCCTCATAGAGACGATAGGTAAAATGTCCAGTGGTGATCCCAGCATGTTTTATTTGAAGAACGTGAATAGTACGGGTCTGTTAGGTGATGGATTCGATGTAATGAAAATTCTTTACCAAAGAGATCCGGATATGATTTCAGAGGTAGAATTGGATGAAGTTCAAACCGTAATTCCGCTGGATAAAGATGTTCTACTTAATGCACCATGGATGTTAGGAGGGAAATCAGTGGGCTCTATTGGACTGGATACCTGGCTGGCGCATGTTATTGCAGCTCGTGAATTAGGCATTCAATACGATACCGGCGAGGGTGGTTATCCCACTTCCTTCTTCCTGAATAGAAAAGGTGAACCTATTTTCTTTACAGAGCCCGAAATCCAAACTATTAAATCATTTTTTAAGCATAACACGCATTATCAGATTAATGAAATCAAGAGGATTTTGGAGGAAAAGGGGATTACCAGGATATCCCATCCTGAGCTATTTAAAAAATTAGCACAATATCCTGATTTACAATCATTTCTTTTCTATGTAGTTGTTGATAAAAAAGATGAGGAATTTGTTTCTACTGAGTTGAAAACAGGACTTTTTGGAGTGACAAAGGAGACAATCAAAAAAGCCAAACGTATTGTGATCGCTTACAGTCAGGGTGCCAAAATGGGAATTGGAGGCCATATCTTATCTCAGAAAGTGAATAAACTGGTATCTTATTTAAGAGGTATCCAAGGTATTGAATATTTAGACAATAGTAAAATACAAGCACTTCTTCAGAAGATTGAGCGGATTGAAAAAGATACCGATCATCCACTATACCATATTACAAAATCTGCTTCTCCCCACTTATTGGAGGCCCGGGATGAACAGCAGATATTTCCGGAATTAAAAAACTGCTTATGGCAAATACAGCAACAAGCCTATCAACTTCGTCTCGAGGAAAAAATTGATCCGATTGAATTTGATCGTCTTATTCGATTATGCGAAGAAGTTATTGGGTATTCTTATACAAGTATTATCTCACCGTTTCCATTTCACAATTGCTACTCTATTGAAGATGTAAAAGCATTTATTGATATTGTCCGGATGATCAATCCGGCAGCTGTTATCTGTGTGAAGGTGTCTCCCTCGGTGGATATTGAATTTATCGCAACAGGGTTGGGTAGGATTGCCAAAGATAACACAGAAGAAATTTTAAAAGAAAAAGGCAATGAACTACCTGAAAATACTCTTCGACTTTCGGAAATGCTCTCTCAGTATGCTAAAAAGCACGGTATGAAAATTGAAGTATGGTTGGATGGTCCGCGAGGTGGAACTGGTGCCTCCCCTAATATCATTAAAGGTCAGATGGGAATGCACATCGAATATGCCATACCAATCATTCATAATCGATTAGTGAAAGATGGACTGCGAAATTATGTCAAATTTTTTGTAAGTGGAGGGATTCGAACATATGAGGATGTAATAAAGGCTGTTGCTTTAGGTGCAGATGGGGTCATATGGGGAACCACACCATTAGTAGCTATTGGTTGTGATCGAAACCGTAATTGTCATGATGGTTGTTCTCGAGGGATTGCCACCAGCAATTTAATTATGCAGAAACTCCGGGATGTTAATCTTAATGCTGAGCAGATGATCAATGTATTTCTCATCATGCAAATGCAGATAATCAGAGTGCTGGCGGGCTTGGGCTTTAAAGATATCAGAGAATTAAGGGGTCGGTTTGACAAGATACAATGGATAGGTTTGAAGGAACGGGTCGATTTTCGAATTCGCCAGCATCGGGAATATCTGCAAAGGACAAAATACTTTCAGCATGAACCAGTTCATGCCACCGGTCAGTCTAATTGTGGAGTTGCAGCTGTGCTGGGAAGTTCGCCGGTTCCCAGTTATATACTGGATCACACCTTAGCTTCTATGAAAAACCGCGGTATGGATGGTGTGGGAATTTCTAAAACCCTGTGTTTCCCTGACCATCCTCATCACTACGCTTACCGTATTATGGTCAAAGGTCGCTTACAGCTGGAAATTGAAGAGGAATTGAAAAATCAGGGTGTGAAATTAAATGAGGAAGATCTTAAGCATGTTGCCAGAATGAAACTTCTGGAATACCGTCTTAAATTAATTAAGAAATTGCATACAGTCTTCTTAGAACCATATTTTGATTTTGCTGGTGCCAAAAGTATAAGAAGATTGCGCGAAACCTATAAAAAACATGATGACGGTACAGAGTGTGATTATCGAGAATTTGGGAATCTCGAGACTGATCCTGGTGATATATTCCGCTTTTTTGTAAAAGTGAAACCTGATATTCTGCAACAGTTTATTGAAAATGAAATATTGAGCCTACCACGGTATACTTATATACGGGAGTACTTTCCTGAGGTGACCAGACAAAATTACCAGAATCATGTAGATTTTATGAAAAAAGCTGAGGATCTCTTCGTATTTAACCACTCGGTAATGGTAACGCAACTTCTTTATGTTGTTGATCCTGAACCAGGTGAATGGCAAGGATTTATTGAAAAATACAAACTTTTTAATGTGCCTTTTAATCTTTTCCGTTTGCAGAATCCACTTTCAGAACAGAACTTGGATGAATATGGAGAGGCTTATCTAAACCTTTTGAAAGAATATGCCCAGAAATTTGTATATATCCAGCAGAAAGACAAATATATCCCCCGGGTTCGCAAGATTGCGGCAGTCATGTCCTGTGGTAAAAACTTCGCGGTGTGGAAAACCGCTGGTCGCCAAATCCCATGGGATACGCCTGATGCACCGAATAATATTATCCATGTTCGTCTGGCAACCGGCTCAGTTGTTGAACAGATGAATGCTCATCCATTTGCTAAACTGCATACCGCCCTTACGCATAATGGTGAAACAACGAATTATGAAACACTGAAACAGAGGGTCGAACAATTTGGCTTACCTCCCCTAGCTACAACTGATACAGAAGTTGCATCACTGAAATTTCATCTGGTAGCAGAAGAACTTGAATATCCGGACTGGGCATTATTTGAAAGTTTTTCTCCAACAACAGGTGATGACCTTGCTCTGGTCCCTCCTGAAATAAGACACCATCTGGAAGAAGTACAACGAGTTGAATTTACCAGTTCACCAGATGGACCCTATCAATACCTATGCCTCAGACATCGTCCTGAAAAAAATCTGACAGAAAGAGTTGATTTAAAAGATCCTGCTGACCTGCGACCCAGCACGACTGCCATCTGGATTGATAAGAAAAATGGGAAGAATAGAGTATTCAGTATCATTGCATCCGAAGAACAGGCCATTCAAGAAATGCTCCGGTTAATGGATAAGGAAGGTTTGATTGATGGCTCTTTACCAGATGAAGTCTTTGTAAGTAACGGAATGATCAGCCGGTTTCAATTTGGACGAAAAGGTGATTTTGAGAAATACGAAATAATCGATCGTTATGGTCAGACAATGACTTTCCCCTTATATGGAGAACATTATAGTTATCAAAGAAATAAATTGCAGACGCCATCTGAAAGCGAAAATTTGCTTGATAAAATTAATGAATTTGTGGAGGATCTGAAGAATGAAAATATAGCGATGGTAACCGACTGGATAAAATCAAATCTTGCTTTATGGGATTTTCATACCTTCCGCTGGAGTTTAAATCATATTGTTACTACGGTTCTCGATAAACAACCCGATTCAATTCCTAAAGTGATAGAAATATTAACATATTTCATAAACCATCTAAGGTTATGTAATAGTGGGAACATGGCAAAAAGTTCGCTTGTGGATATTTGTAGGTCGATTCTATATGAATTGTTCGATAAAATCCATCAATACGATGAAGAGAAATGGAAACTGATAACGAAGAAAAATCCAGCAATTCCTCTATGTGGTTCTGCTCAGAGTTATACTTTGCTAATAGATGCGACAGGTTTCCATCCCGAGGGAACTGATGAATTATCCTGCTTGTCATCATTATTAGCGAAATCCTATGATTTAGGTTGGAGACGATTTATCATTTATCGGGTAAATGGGCAGCGGCTTATCTCAACAGCAGTAATGGGATCAACTGATACAGATGATGTTGAAATAGATGTTTACGGAACGCCAGGCGAATATTTTGGAGCCTTTATGCAGGGAGGTACTATTCGATTGCATGGCAATGCCCAAAATTTTGCCGCAATGGGAATGCATCACGGGGAATTATATATTTACGGTAACGCTGGGAAGGTGTGTGGATATGCATCAAAGGGTGGGGAAGTGTATATCTTGGGTGATATTGTGGACCGGGCGTGGACTAATTCTGTTAATGATCCTCGTTGTCAGGATATGCGTGTACATATTTTGGGAAGTGCGAGTAAGTATGCCGGTGAATCGTTGATGGGAGGCGATTTTTTCTTCGGTGGTCTCTATTTCGATAGCAAGGGGGACCTGCGGATCCAGGAAAGACCATATCGTGGTACCAAGCTCCTCGGCGGTGCTTCAAGAGGCAACATGCTTTTCTTTGATCCATATGATCGCTTAATAACTGTTCAGTATAATCATGGAAAGTTAAAGGTCCCGACAGCAAATGAATGGATATATTGGAAAGAAATGGTCGAGAAAACACTATTATTTGCTGGAGTTACTCTGCAGCTAATTGATGGGGTGTCGAGCTTTATAGCAGATGGGAAGACTTTTACCCTCGAGCCCCAAAATTTTAAACTCATTGTTCCCAAAGGTGGTCTTAAGGGTTATGAATCCCATTGATTGAATTTAATCTCAGTCGGTTATTTTTTGAACGGTTTAGAGGATTTGAATTATCGAGCTATAAGACACAAAAAAACATATTACTTTAGCTAAATTCAAACTGAACTACAGAGATTAATTCACATATCACAATTTTATAAAATATAAATATTGATCTGTATGATTATTGCTTTCACTCAGAAACTTTTTGGTTTAGTATCAATATTGACAGTGAAATAGATTATTTGAACTGTTATTTTCACATGTTGAGTCTTCAAATTAGTAAACAACGCCCGTCTTGTACCCGTCAGGCCGCCGGACTGGTCGAACAGGCACTCGAGATTTGTTGAAACTCTCTGGATTTAGAGTAAATTCATCGCTTTGTTGGTGAACATTTCAAGGGGATGCCTTCGGTAAGAGTTAAAAATATGCCTCGTTTAGAATTCATGAATATATTTAGTGGATTAAATACATAAAATTAAACTGCTCATTAAAAGGATAAAAATAGTGCCAAAAAAATTATTTGTTTTGGATACTAACGTCATCTTACATGATTACAATTGTATACACAGTTTTCAGGACAATGATATTGTTATTCCAATCACAGTACTTGAAGAAATCGATAATTTTAAAAGAGGACAGGACCAGATTCATTATAATGCAAGGGAGTTCATTCGGATTCTTGATGGATTATCTGGGAATAAACTAGTAAAGGAAGGTGTTTCTCTTGGAGTTGGTAAAGGGAAAATTAAAATCATCTCTGATCACCAGCATGAACCTCAAGTTAATCAGATTTTTTCTGAAAATAAAATAGACCATCGTATTCTGAGTGTTGCTTATTACCTCACTAATAAACAATCCAACCGGAAGGTTATTTTCGTTTCCAAAGATGTCAATTTGCGTCTTAAAGCTAAGTCTTTAGGTATTATGGCGCAGGACTATTTTACAGACAGAGTTCAGGATATTGAGAAACTTTATTCAGGTAAACGGGTAGTGATGGATTTTAATGACCAGTTGATAGATCGACTGTATCAACCCAATGGATTACTGTATTTGGAGGAATTGGTAATTGAGGACATCATGCCTAATGAATATTTGATACTTAAAAACCAACAGAAATCGGCTTTAGCGGTATATAATGCAAATATGCATATGGTTACTCGAGTGGAGAAAAGAAGTGCATATGGAATTACTCCTCGTAATGCGGAACAAACCTTTGCCCTACATGCTCTTATGGATCCTGCCATTCTTCTGGTTACCCTTTCTGGGAAAGCTGGTACTGGTAAAACCTTAATTGCCCTGGCAGCAGCTCTGGAAACCAGAAAACTCTATCATCAAATCTATTTGGCGAGGCCGATTATTCCCTTGTCTAATAAAGATTTAGGGTATTTACCAGGAAATTTGGAAGCAAAGTTAGATCCCTATATGCAACCTCTGCATGATAATTTAAATGTTATTAAAAACCAGTATGGAGAAAATGATAAGGCCTATAAACGTATTAGCGAGATGTTGGAACTTGGAAAACTTTTTATTGCCCCTCTGACCTATATCAGAGGCCGAAGCCTTGAACGTATATTTTTTATAGTTGATGAAGCTCAAAATTTAACGCCTCATGAGGTTAAAACAATCATCACTCGAGCAGGTGAAGGTACCAAGATAATTTTTACGGGTGATCCCTACCAGATTGATACGCCGTATTTGGATGCGCAGTCAAATGGACTCGCTTACCTCATTGACCGAATGAAAGGACAATCAATTTATGCCCACATCACCTTGGAGAAGGGAGAACGTTCAATACTAGCTGAGTTAGCCAGTAATTTATTATGATATACTATACGAAAAATGTATATAATTTAAAAAGCATTCATTTCGGGTATATTCTCCATAAATGTTGAAAAAAAGGTTCCGAAGAAAATGATCCCGAGGATTGCGATAGCAATGTACACAATGGTTAAGACACCATAAATAACAAAAAATAATCTCAGTTTGTCCATCATAGGAATAAGCTCGGCCGGATTTTGAGTCATATTTGCAGTGCTTCCTTTATTCCCTGCCTGAAGTAACAGTACACCGAGCCAGATTGGTAGCCAGGCGATAATGATTCCGACTAAGCTTAGGGCGACGAAAGCCCCCATAATGATTAGAATAATCCCGAGAAATTTGAGCCAACCAGTCATATTCCCACCAATATGGAGAAGTTGATTAAGAATTAAAATTTCCTTTGATTGACTTTGAGTTGCAGAATCTTGCATGCTTGCCTCCTCATTTTTTATTGAAAGCTAATAGGTTTTTGGTGTCTTTAATGGGAAATGTTTATCCATATAATTATGTTGAATGATAGATCTCATCTATTTTCCGGGTTTTAATAGCTGTCATTTCCTTTATATGATAGCACCATTTGTGTGACTAAGAAGCCCTTATCGATTTTTAGTTTTGAAGATACTCTCCTGTAAAATTAACTTAATTTCTACTTGTAATATTTCCTCTTAAAACCTACTAATTCTTCCCTATTGAGAACAACCCTGTAAAAAAATGCTGAGATAAAACCTAAACCATATCCGAAGATTTGGATAGGGATTATGATCGGGATCAGATAAATCATATGCCAGGATTTATATCGGATCATGGCCTGTAAGGTGGAAAATAAAATTACTATAATTCCAATTAAGAAAAGCCATTTGGCAATATGCCAAACATTTGATGTCAGAATACTACTGAACAACAGGAAGAGAAAAAATAAAGTCACAACTGCCGGTATAACGTGAAGGGGTTCTAGCATTGTCTGATCAATTTTATACAGATTTATCCGTGCGACACCCCAGTTAAATACCTGCTTAAAAAATTTTTTGATACTTGTTCTCCTTTTGTGAAAAACAATAGCATTATCAATATAGACAATTTTTGCACCACTTTTAATTAATCGATGACTGAATTCAATATCCTGACCATGTCTTAGAGATCCAAAGCCTCCTATTTTATGGAAGGTTTGTTTGGATAATCCCATATTAAAGCTTCTGGGATAAAATTTTGCCAGTTTTTTTCCTCTGCTACCCCGTAATCCACCGGTGGTTAGAAAAGAGGTCATGGAGTAGTTTATGGCTTTCAGTAGCACCGGAAAATCCTCATGAAAACTATCCCTTCCACCAAATGCGTCAGCATTCTGACGCATCAAACCGGCATCAATATTCTTTAGCCAGTCAGATGGTACCATACAATCGCTGTCAATAAAGATGAAAAAGTCTCCTTTGGCCTTCTTTGCCCCCATATTGCGGGCAGTACCTGGTCCCTGGTTTTTCTGAGAATAAAATCTAACCTCAAAAGATAATTTTCTCTGATACTCTTTTACAACACTTTTTGTTTTATCTACCGATCCGTCATCTGCGATAATGAGTTCAAGACGTTCGGGTGGGAACTCAAGAGCAAGGAAAGATTCCAGAAGTTCCTCAATTTCTTCCTGGCGGTTATAGGAAGGTACAATAATGCTGTATTTTGAATAAACCTTAGATGGGCTACCCATGCTTAAAAAGTCATTCTGTAAGAATTTTAATCTATTTTTTCTTTTATGGAATAGTGTACCTTTTCAGCGAATTTGGCGGAGATCATTTCACCAAGCAATCCAAAAACAATAAACTGAATACCAACAATAATACATAAGATACCAAGAAAAAACAATGGACGATTTCGTATTCCCTCACCGATAAACCAGAGAATGGTGAGATATAATTCAATCGATAATCCAAGAAGTACGGTTAAAGCGCCCAACATTCCAAAAATATGTAATGGGGTTGTTTGATAACGGGTGATAAAGAGGACGGTCATTAAGTCAAAAAAACCATTAAAGAAACGAGAGATCCCAAATTTGGTCTTTCCGAATTTTCGTGGTCGATGATGAACAACCAACTCAGCCACTCTGAATCCGTTCCAATGGGCCAGGACTGGGAGGAATCTGTGCAATTCCCCATATACCGTTAGATTTTTTACAACCTCTCCCCGATAGGCTTTCAATCCACAATTGAAGTCATGAATTCGTATACCTGTTATACGGGATGTAACAATATTAAAAAATCTTGAGGGAATAGTTTTGGAGAGGGGATCTTTTCGCCTCTTTTTCCAACCTGAAATTAAATCGAAATTTTCACTGTTAAGTTTTTCAATTAAATTAGGTATTTCTTTGGGATCATCTTGTAAATCTGCATCCATAGTGATAACACATTTACCATTAGCTTCCTTAAATGCCCAGGATAACGCCGCGCTTTTGCCATAATTTTTTCGAAAACTAACAATTCGTAGCCAATTAAAACGATCCTTTTGTGCTTTTAACACCTCCAGAGTTTTATCTGTACTTCCATCATCAATTACGATGACCTCAAATGGTTTATTGAGTGGTGTTAAGGTTGAGTTTATTTCCTCAAGCAATTCTGCTATTGATTCTTCTTCATTATAGGCTGGAATTACGATAGAAATATCCATTTCTTACTCTGCGATTATCAGTTGTTTAGTTTTTGGTCCAATCTCTATATAATAAGTATTTTTATCAATTTTTTGATTAATTTCAATATTTTTATGATAAATCGCAATCACTTCTTGCTTCTGTGGGAGAATAATTCGAATTTTACGCGGTAATACGACTCCTTTGATGAAAACATAATTGTCAAACTCCTGCTTAAAGCTGACTTGACCATTTTGAAAGATTTCCCATTTCTCGAGAAGACCGTTAGAAGGATTGATTTTGTATCGCCATTTATCGGAGTCAACCAAGGCAATAAATATTCCATTATTTTCATCAACTAACTTAATATTTTCCGGTAGCAAGGCTTTGCCGATAAATGCTTCTTTAAGTTGCCTGAAAGTGATATCGGTTTCTAGAAAGGTATTGTAATATTCCTCATCCAAAGAGCCGGCTAAAAATTGGTTATTGAACTGGTTGTAAATAATGAATCGGTCATTACCTATAAAGAATTTACCCAAATCAATCCCGAGAGGTCCTTCCGCTTTCATAAATAATGTATCTGGGGCAGTAAAGATGACGTCGACTGTGAAATTGTTGGCAAAGT
>SMTZ1_10004991_pt1 | contig 21291 bp, 20 predicted proteins | sample DeeMarSWOR136_30_FD_25667 | JGI IMG/M metagenome (IMG submission 25667) | reverse complement strand
AAGTTTGGAGTAGAATTTGTTCCCAAGGAAGCTTACTGGAAAACAGTCTATTACGCTATCCAGTCTGAGAAGAGAGGCTTCGACAACCTGTGGATAACAGACCACTACAACAACCACAACGTATACACTACTCTAGCAACAACCGCAATGTACACCAAAAAAATCGTGTTCGGTCCAGGAGTAACCAACCCATTCCTTGTTAATCCTATTATGACCACCCAGTCCCTAGCTTCGTTGGATGAAATGGCTCCGGGACGAGTAGTGTTAGGCATGGGCGCAGGAGATAAAACCACTCTTGCATCCACAGGAATAGACGCGACAAAACAACTATCCGCAGTTGTAGACGCCATCGCGATCTTCAAGGCGATGCTGGAAGGAAAAAGCGTTACTTACGAAGGCGCAGTTTTCCAAGTGAAGGGAACCAGATTCAACTTTAAACCAAGAGGACAAATTCCAGTTTACATAGGAGCTCAGGGACCCAAGATGCTTGCGACCGCTGGAAAAATCGGCGACGGAGTTCTGATAAATGCTTCCCATCCCAAGGACATAGATTATGCTGTTGGACAGATAAAGATGGGAGTCAAGGAAGCGGGAAAGAAGATGTCCGACGTAGATGTCACAGCCTACACGTCTTTTTCGGTGCATAAGAAACCTGAAAAAGCAATGGAGGCGGCTTCTCCCGTAGTTGCCTTCATAGTTGCTGGCAGCCCGGACATGATACTAGAGAGACATGGAATAGACTTGGCTAAGGCAAACAAGATTCGGGGAGCCTTGGCGAAAGGAGACTTCGGCGGAGCCTTTGGCTCAGTGTCTCCAGAGATGATGGAAGCCTTTTGTATAGCCGGTACTCCTGACGTATGCAACCAAAAGATCGCCAGACTGCTTAAAGCAGGAATAACTCAGTTCGTTGTAGGATCACCCGTAGGTCCTAATGTGCGACAATCCATTGACCTCATAAGTGAACAAGTAATTCCGCACTTCAGAGACTAACAAAGTAGACAGTTGAATCCGACGAGGCAACCTAAGTTAGCTCTTGTAAAGAAAAAGGGCTAGCCCTCACCATCTCCCCCTTTCTCGATAATTGCTTCACAGATCAAAGAATCCAAGCTCAGATGTGTAACAGAAAAACAAAAAACTTATAACTTTCCGTGGTCGAAGCATATTTTGCTGATGGCTTTAACTTCAAAGAATTTTTGCTTATGTGAAGGTCGTGGCACATATTGGTTGAAACAAAATATTGTTCTCCAAATTGTCATTTATTTAAATGCCTGAAAAGAGCGGTCATCTACCAAGGAAATAGAGTCTGGTGCAGATGGACCGATGAAGAATGTAGTGTAGCAAACTGCAGCTACGCCACATGCACAAGGAGACGGCTTCTGCCCGGCGGGGTATGCGGTGAATCTGTGAAACGCAGAACAGTTGAGAAGAACCTTGAAGAAGACATAATTCCATCTGTGAAACTCAAAGGCAAAGCGTTACGAAAACTAGGAGAAAAAGAAATCTACTAACCCTTTTTTTTCTTTAAGTTTTATTCGTTTGTTAGAAACCTGTTAAGGTATAAAAACTGCAGCTGTGAGCACCGTTGTCCAATAGCCATTTTTGTCTCCTTTTGCTGACTGTGTTATGTTACTTGTTTTGATGATCATTCCGCTGGTTTTGAAGATCTGCTTTTTTTCGTCCCAAGCTTGTTCGGGATCAAAAGGAATTCCCATGGTTGTCGCCAACATTGTTGCTGCCAGATCCTCTGCATAGTCTCCCGCTGCTTCGGCTGATTGACCAAATGAATGATGCTCTGAGAGATAGCCATAACTGTCCTTTTTTGCAGGAATCGCCACGCCTATAGATGATACAATTAACCTCTGGGACTCTTTAACAGAGTTTTTGGACAAAACAGCAAAAGTTATCTCTCCCGGATGAAGCATTTTCAAGCCACGTTCTTTTGAGATCAGTTTGCATCTCGGCGGTATTATGCTTGAAACAGTCACTAGGTTGCAACGGTGTATTCCTGCGTTTCTCAAGGCTAACTCAAAGGAAGCCAGCTGCTCCTTATGTCTGCCTACGCCCTTAGTTAGGAACATATATTTCGGAATCATTGCGCTCAACTAATCCCAAGATTGAATTTATTAGTATTTCGCATTTTCAATTGGAAGGTGTCTTTTAAATCTTAGCCCTCGGGGAAAAGCCACGATAAGTCTGGAGCAATCTTTTTTCGTGCGCCAGGTTTCACTCGTTCATTGAGTGCGTGTGTTATTATGGGCAGGGCTATGGTTGCGTCGCAATAACAGGTGACATCCTTTCCTTTGCCTGAAACTTTGCCCCAGCTTTTTGCTTCCTCAAGAGTGCATCCTGATAGTCCACCCCATTGCGGCGAGTCTGTTGTGATTTGGATAGCATATTTGTGGGGGTAATAGTATTCCTGCAGGCTTTTGCGGCGGTTGCCTTCTCTTCCCGGTATTTCCTGATCCATGGTTTTTGGTGAAATCGATATGGCTAGGAGTTGCGTGAAATCTTTTGGTACGCCGCCGCCAATATATATGACGGCTGTATTCCTCGTTTTTTCGCCTATGCCCACAAACTGATCGAACTCTTTAACCTGATCAACTATCAGGTTGTGCCCTTCATTCTTTGCCATTAGCACTGCTTCGCCATAGGCGCTGTCCAGTAGTGCAGGGCTGAAGATGGGGACTCCGTTCTCCGCAGCAACCGCTGTTATGCTTTCTATTTTCTTTTTGCTTAACCATTTGCCGAGCAAATACAGAATTTCCATGGAAGAGTATGGATGATCAGTTTTCAGGGTTAACAGGAATTCGGTTAGGAGGTCTTCCATCTTTCTGTAGTCAGTTTCTATGCCGTAAACATCGTAATACCTGTTGATGTCCGCTTCCAATAGTTCTTCATCTTTAACGTTTGAGGTGGCTTGCCAGTATCCAAGCCCCATGGCGTCAACAATATCCTCTGAAACGTTTGCCCCTGTCGAAACAATAACATCAATGAATCTGTTTTTGATGAGCCAATTAACTAATGTCCACTGTCCAGCAGTGCTCATGGAACCAGCTAAGCCTAGAATGATTACGAGGTCGTCTTCTTTCACCATTTTCTCCCATAGTTTTACGGCTTCTGCCAATTTTCTGCCCTGATAGGCTGTCTTTCCCATGTCAGAAACAAGTTGAGAAATTGACTTTTCCCTAACTTTGACGCCTTCAACTTTTCTAGTCAAATAAGGGATTCGCACATTATTTCGTCTCCTTTTTCGAGTTTGGAATCAAAGCGGGACTGGTATTTAAATATGCACTCGATTTTGGGTCGACAAAAAGAATGCTTCTGCGGAGGCGATTCCCTCAAAAAGTTAAGGATTCGCCCAGGCGATCATTTCAGGACAATTACTTTTGTAAACAAGCAAGTTATCCGGTTGAGACCCGTTTCACTACAGGTGGTCTTTTCTTCTTGAGGACGCGGTAACCGCAAAAGGTGCATTTTACTCCTCCACCGCGTAGCTCAAGTTCTTCTGTTTTAACTTTGGCGCCGCATTTCACGCATTGATAATTTAGTCCACGTGAAATCTTTTCTGACATTAACTGTGCCTCCGGAGTAGAAAAGCCTCTTTCGCCAACATTTAAACGTTTCTGAATGGATGAAAGGACAGATATATACCTTGTTACTCGAAAGATGTTGTGGGAGAAGCAAGTGTCTGGGCGCGTGTTGATTCTTGTTGGCGGCGGAGGGCACAGTGGCTATGCATACGCGTTAGCTCAAGCGCTTCACAAAAAGATGAATTTGTCTTTTCTTGTGCCCGAAGGAGACACTTTAAGCGAGAGAAGGCTAAGCAAATTTGGAGACGTCAAGTTCCTTATTAAACCGCGAGGTCCAAAAACGTCAACCCAGCAGTTTATACCCCGCTTAGCCAAAGCTTTCATTGAATCCATCGGTCAACCCTTTCACGAGTTTGATGTTGTGGTGAGTTCTGGCAGCAATTTTTGTGTTTTGCCGGCAATAATGGCGTGGATGAGGGGCGTTCCTGTTGTTAACATTGAGAGCCCTGTTCGTTTCTCAAAGCCATCCAAAACCGCTCGCATACTTCAGCATTTTTCGGCAATAACCGCCCTACACTGGGAGGAGCAGAAGAGACTGCTTAAAGGCGTGGTGGTCGGTCCAATAGTTCCCAATCTGGAGCTTAAACCAGAGAACAGAGGATACATCTTGGTTACGGGAGGCACGCATGGACACAGACTTCTGTTTGATGCCATGGCAGAAAGTAACCTGCATAACGTAGTTTTGCAGACTGGAAAAGTTGATCCCAAACCGTACGTCGAGAAACATCCTGAGTGGAAGGTGCTAACTTTCACAGAAGGGTTTCAAGAGCTTCTAGCGGGCGCTGAAGTTGTAGTAACGCACTTCGGATTAACGGCATTAGAGGCAGCGGTGGTCTACAAAAAACCTGTCGTGATTGTATTAAATCCTGAGTGGACAAGAACCGTTGGGGCAGAAGACGCAGAACGTCTGGCTGAAAAAATAAACGCTGTGTTCGTTTCAGAAACAAACTTAGAAACTCTCCTGAAAGCCATAGATGAAGCAAAAAACAGAACAGCGCCCACATTGCCATCTGGTGCCGAAAACCTCGCAAACATTATACTTGAGTTATCGCAGGGAAAATGAGAACAAATATTTTATACAGTTTTAGTTCCTATTTTCTAAAGAAGGGAGACACATTAAGTGATTTCTAAAACAGTAATTTTTGGCGCAAATGTTCGGGTCGGCAAAAATGCCACAATATGGAATTACGTGGTGATCGGCGACAACGCAGAAATTGGAGATAACGTGCGAATCGGTAGCTACTGCGACATCGGAAAAGACGTGAAAATCGGCAAAAACTGTGTTATACAATGCCACGTAACCATCAGTAACGGAACCATAATCGGAGATAACGTGTTTCTTGGACCCAAAGCAACTATTCTGAACGACAAGTACATTGATGGAAACATCCAACCTTGTAGAGTTGATGATAGAGCAAAAATTGGTGGCGGAAGCATAATTCTTCCAGGAGTCATCGTTGGAAAAGATTCACTCATTGGCGCGGGTTCTGTTGTAACAAAGGATGTACTACCCGGAAAGGTCGTGTATGGCAATCCAGCCAAAGAAGTCTGCTAAGAAAAATTCACACAATAGAGAGGACCAACGTGCCAACTTCGTAAGTAACAGGATTTTTCTCATACCAAAACGGAAGCCAATTTGAGAAAAAGAAATCATGAAACAGGAATCTCAAGTGGTATGATCAAACTGGGCATGGTTATGTTTGAGACTACCTTTATTAGTTTTAGTAAGCTATCTAGTTTTTCTAGTTAGAATAATTCACAGGAGGATTAGTCTTTGGTTAAATCAGTAGTACTAGTTATTGGTGTGGGTGAAGTAGGACGTTCTTTGTTTGAGTTACTAAAACAAAGCAAAAAATTTGACGTTTACTGTTTGGACATTAACAAAGAAAAGATGCAGGACATTCAAAAGAATGACTTACCAAAGGAAGTGGACGTCTTGCACGTTTGCTACCCTTGCAGCAACCAAAAAGACTTTATCAAAACAACAGTGAATTACATAAAGCAGTTCAATTCCGAATTAACGATTATCAATAGCACTGTTCCACCGGGAACCACCGAGAAGGTACACAAGCTTTCTGGAGGCCACATCGTGCATTCTCCCATCAGAGGCATGCACACCAGCATAGAAATCATGAAAAGGGATTTGCTGTTTTGGACAAAATATGTTGGCGGCATAGACAAAAAGTCAGCAGAGCTGGCTCGTAAGCACTTCGAAGAGTTGGGATTTAAAACGAAAGTTCTGACAGGAACAGCGGAGACAGAGTTAGCCAAGTTATTTTCAACAACATATCGTGCATGGATGATTTCTTGTTTCCAAGAAATGCACAGAATCTCAAGAAAGTTTGGTGCAGATTTTGACCAGATTACAGATTTTCTGGAGGATACACATAAAGTACGTTTTGATAGACCAATTCGTTTCCCAGGTGTAATCGGCGGACATTGCCTCATTTCAAATGCTGAACTTCTTCTGAAAAGCTATGATTCAGAGTTCATCAAGCTGATTCTGAAATCAAATGAGAAGAGAAAAAAGGAAATGGAAGACCCTGAAATAGCTAAAGAAGCGGATAAGATAAAAGACAGAGTCCAGGCTTTCGAGACAAAAGTCATCCAGATGGAATCCAAATCCAACACCTAAATGGAATTGGTTTCTGGTGTTGACGATATGCTGAAGTAAGAGTGAAAAATGGAATGAAACGCACAATACCAATCGCAAGACCTGTTCTAGGAAAGAAAGAACTGGAAGCCGTGAAAGAAGTTTTTGAATCAGGCATGCTGGTTCAAGGAAAAAAAGTCAAGCAGTTTGAGGAAAAGTTTGCAGATTACATCGGCGTAGAACATGCCATTGCTGTAACCAATGGAACCATAGCCTTAGACGTGGCGCTTAAAGCTCTCAACTTAGGTCCCGGCGACGAGGTGATAACCTCAGCCTTTTCTTTCATAGCCTCCAGCAACTGCATACTATTTCAGAACTCGAAACCCGTCTTCGCTGACATAGACCCAAGAACCTTCAACATTGACCCCTCAGATGTAGCCGAGAAGATAACTGCCAAAACCAAGGCAATAATACCAGTCCACCTGTTCGGTCAACCCGCCAAGATGGATGCCCTGAAGGAAATCGCTGAAGACAAGGGAATCTTCCTGGTGGAGGATGCTGCCCAAGCCCACGGAGCCGAATACAACGGACAGAAAGCTGGAAGCATAGGAGACATAGGCTGCTTCAGTTTCTACGCCACGAAGAACATGACAGTGGGCGAGGGAGGAATGATCACCACGAATGACCAAGAACTAGCTGGGAAAGCTCGGTTCCTCAGAAATCATGGGCAAACCCAGAAGTATCATCATTGCACCTTGGGCTACAACTACCGCATGACCGAATTCTGTGCTGCCATCGGATCAGTCCAACTTCAGGAACTTGATGAACTTAACGTGAAGAGAAGAGTGAATGCGAAGCTTTTGAGTAACGGAATCCGCAAGTTCCATGGTTTAACTGTACCCTACGTAGAGAAGGATGTGAAACACGTCTTCCATCAGTATGTAGTGAGAGTAGAAGAAGAGTATCTCAGAGGCAGGGACGAGCTTGCTGATCTTCTAACTGAAAAGGGCATTGGGGTTGCTGTTCACTATCCAATCCCCATTTATAGGCAGCCACTCTATCTGGAGTTAGGCTACGGAGAGAATATGTGCCCCAATACTGAGGAAGCTTGCAGAAGGGTCTTAAGTCTGCCTGTTCACCCTCTGGTTGACAGGAAAGACATCGAATACATCTTGGATGTTCTGGAGGAAGTTTCCTAGTATCGGTGAAACTGATGGCGAATCAGCATCCTGTCATATCCGTGATATGTTGTGCGCATAATGAAGAGGAATACGTTGACAAATCTATACCATCTATCCTGAATGCCCTCCGAGGCTTCTCTGCTGAGGTTTTGTTTGTAGCTGACAGGTGTACAGACAATACAGTAGAAATTGTTAGAAGACATAATGTGAACGTGATCGAGAAGAAAGGGAAGAAATGGGAAAACAGCTACGCAGAGTCGCTGCAAACAGGTTATCTTGAGGCAAAGGGAACTTACGTGAGTATAATCGATGCAGACATAGCTGTCCCACTCAACTTCTTCCGTGATCTTTTGCCCAAATTCAGAGGGGACGTCTCATCAGTTGCAGCGGATGTTGTTACATATTCTGATACCTTTTGGAATCGAGTGTTCTATGCTTGGGAGAAAACGTATAACATCGCTCCACTGGGTAAGGAACCTCATGGAGCGGCAAGGATAATTCTGAAATCCGTTTTGGATAAAATTGGTGGGTTTCAGGATGTGCCAGCTCCGGACACTAGTCTTGACGTTCTTTTGGTTAAGGCAGGTTACATTATCAGCGATGAAAACATATCATCTGCGGCATTTGTCTCTTAGAAAGATTATTAGCCGGCAGATAATGAGTGGTCGTGCTCGGTACGCTCTTGGTATCGGTTTCAAGAGGACTATGGGGCATAGTTTATTGAGGTTTAGACCCTTGATTTTACAGGGTTGGATGCTGGAGTGGATGAATAGGAAGGCATCAGAAAAGAAACCTGCAAAAAATAATTAACTTGCTGATTGACCAATTCACCGTTTCAGAAATTGGCTATGAGGTCACGGCCACCATTATCAAGACATGATATTGATGGAAGAGTTAAAGATTCTCTTCGTTTTCCAGTTGCCGAAGTCTCTTGAGGAACCTGTTCATGAGCGGATCAAGTTTTACTTTTTGCTTCGCTTCATCCAGTTTGACGAAGTTACATTTTGCCAGAAATTTTGTGACATTCTCAACCTTGCCACTGTTTAGTTGAGTTTTCTCTTCTATATCCTTTAGATAATGCCACTTTCCGTTTTCCAGTGTCCGTAGAATAGTCTCAGCAGGCATGATGAAGTCTCCTTTAGTCTTACTAGTTAGGGATGAAGCGTTTAAATGGCTTCTGAAGTTATTATACAGAAAAAACCTCTAGAAAATTGAAACCTAAATACCATCATTGATGGAAAATTGTTAGCGTTCTGGTTTAGGTATTGAGTTTTAGGTTTGGTTTTCTGTTTTTTCGTTATCTATGTAGTAGCTGAGTCCTACCATTATGCCAATGGGCACTCAAAAACACAGGATCATGGCAGTAATGTTTCCCTGAGTAACGATTTAAGCTAATGCAATGGAGGTGCCGTGGACGACCGCTAGGATGGCAGAGTTTCGGCTTAATTCTAATCCCACTGTCTTCCTGTCCCCCCTCACTGTCTCTTTTCCCACAGCTCGAAGCCTGCTTTGATCAGATTTTTTGACATGTTTGGTGTTTGCGGGTCTGCGGCTAAACGGTTATTCGGCAAGAAATGTCCTATAGTGGAACTGTTTCTTCGGGTAGATATATGAAGCAGGCAGGCAAGTTTATGTTAAAACCGCTATTGGTTAGGGCGTTTTTGAGTTAATTTTGTCTAGACAAAAACCGGGTTTTTCTTGGGTAAGAACTGTTTTTCTGCGGGTCTATGGGTGGTTCTTGTGCCTGTCTTCACATACCATGCCTGAGCATTGGTATTTGCTTTCCAGTTCGATTGTTGAGTGTTCTATGTGATGTTTTAGGAGTGTTTCTTTGATTGTTTGTTTGGTTTCTTCGGGTTTTTTAAGTGTCTCATCATCTAATAATACATGTGCTGTGCAGATGTCCGTTTCTCCCTCCAGCGACCAGATGTGGATGTCGTGTATTCCAATCACACCCTTGATTGCCTTGACATCGCGTTTGACGGCTTCGAGGTTGATGTGCTTTGGCACTCCTTGGAGGAGAATGTTGATTGCTTCTTGTAAGTTTTTAGTTACATTGTAGAATATGAATGCTGTTAAGCCGATGGTCATAAGTGGGTCGAGCAGATAAAACTTCCAGAAGTAGATAATTACACCGCCGATAAGAATTCCAACCCAGCCCAACACATCTTCTAGGAGATGCCATGAAAGCACTTTTTCGTTTAGGCTTTCGCCTTTTCTTAGTAGAAAGAAGCCTGCGCCGTTGAATATGATTCCTATTATGGCTATGCCCACCATTCCAAACGCGTTTACCAGTTCTGGGTTGAAGAATCTGGGTATGGCTTGGAAGATGATTACGATTGAGCCTCCGATTAGGATAGAAGCGGAGAATAATGCAGAGAATAGGGAGAGCCTTTGGTATCCGAATGTTCTGCTAGTGTCAGGTGACTTTTGTGCTCCTCGTTCGAAGAACCATGAGCCAAGTAAGGCGATGCTGTCGCCAAAATCATGCAACGCATCAGAGAGAATCGCCAAACTGTTCGTCCAGAAGCCACCAACAATCTCTAAGATAGTGAAGGCAACATTCAAAAACGCAGCGAATCTAACCCTCTCTTCCCGCTCAGGCATAAACTAAAGTACGTTCTCGACTTGATAAAAATCTATCCAAAACCAACAAAACAACCAAAGAAAAATTGAACGTGCACAATTGTAAAACAAAATACGTGCAGGTAATCTGAAGCCTTGTCATCATATAAATTTCTTCAATATATCATGGTATCCTTTGATAGCTTTTCGAGGATTATTAGAATAGATAACTGCTCTGCCCAGGCTGACCAGCGGATTACAAGCATACCTTATCTTGTTGGCTTGTCCGCCTTGGGGGCCTATACCCTGCAACAAAAACACTACCCTGTCTCCGACAACTTTCTGGATGTTTTTGATATATTCGTCCTCAACAAAACACGTTAAGCCTACTACACAACCGTCAGCATTGGATTCTTTCACGGTTTTGGCGACATGCAGATAGTATGGTTGCCCGTTGACCATTGTTTTGATCATCATGTTTTCCGCTTCGGGGTTGGACATGAGGGTGAGAACTATTACTCCCAAGTTATTTTCGTGAGCTTTCTCCACTGTTTTTTGTGTGTTACCGGCGAAGGGAGAAAAGGTGAAGGCATCGAAGCCCATTTCATTGATCCAGTATAGGGCGGAGCCGTTGGTGGAGCCGATGTCACTGAGTTTATGATCTAATATCGCAATCATTCCTTCATCATGAACCTTTTTTATGATCTTCTTGAGAATCCCTGTGTGACCGAGATAGTATTGGGTGTTAGGTTTTATAGAGCAGCAGTAATCGCTAACCCGTTCTATGATGTCTAAAGAAAAGTTAAGAAGAGTCTCCACATCTTCCTTGGAAACATATCTGCTAGGAACAACGTTTTCCTTTCTTTGTTTCGGCAGCGCCGGATCAAGGTTAATGTTAATGAAGCTGCCTTTCTGTTTTGTTGCCTTCAAGTATTTCTCGTAAAACATTATGTGACCCTTGTTTCTATTGTTTCCACGTTTTAGTTATTAAGTTGGACGGAAGCATTCCGTCTAATCACTACACCCAATTCGAATGATTGTTCTTGAAGGTTTATTTAACAAACTGTCAGACGTAATCTCTTTATTAAATCTTTTATTTCAGAAATAATCGATTCCAAATAGTTATTTTCGTTAACTAACCTTATCAGCATCATTTCATCTGGTTAGTCTGGTGACATATATTTTGGTGTACGTTTCAGCCAATGACGTTCGCGACGTAATCAACATAACATCAGAAAAAATTCCAAACAACAAAGTATTGAAGATGATCAAAGATGCCAAAGTCACACTGGAACTGGAAACAGACAAAAGAGTAGACAACAGCAACTGCAACGACGCAGAAAAAGAAGCTATAACCGTTCTCTCAGCAGTCTACGCCATCTGCTTCCTAACCGGTGGCTCAGCCGTAGGTCTAAGCTTTTCTGTAGGAGACCCGAACATTAGCATCTTGGACAAAGCTCCGCCACTAACGGTTCTACAAGCGGAACTGGAACGCATCCTGAACAAATTGAAGAATACGAAGCCATTGTGGAAGCCGCAGATATCATGAAGGTGGCTAAGATGCTTCGCATTCTTGGTTTCCTGACACAAAGTAAAGTCTACTTATTTTGGAAGAAAGGATAGCCTTGTATTTAATTCTATTAGTGCGCTGATGACTGTTTATGGATTGGCTCTTCGGATACTGTCCGGGTGTAGATGAAGAGTGCTACTGCAAGCACAAATAATACAAGCATTGTTGATATCAGGGTGTAGAACTCTGGGATGACCACCACAGGTATCTGATTTTCCGAGTTATCAACAAGGTAAACTTTGTCAGTCTCACAGTTCACTCCTACACAATCGGAGTATGATGAAAAAAACCAATCTAACTCCAAACTAAGCACTATGCCATGTGTAGTGCCGTTAAGAGCATACAAAGTATCATAGGTCGCGGTGTATAGAAGGTTATTAACCGGATCAATTGCCTCAAGATCCCCTTGATAATCTGAGAACACCTCTACTAAAGTCTCACCATCCAGAACCACGTCTCCGACATAGACATAATTGGTGTAAGTGTTAACTTTCACCCCCTCACTGAAGGAAGACAGCGAAACAGTTTCTATGAATTCATGGGTACTTCCATCGAACACATGCAAAGTGTTAGTTCCGCTCCATGTGACGTATACGCGATTTGTTACAGGATTGATTGCCAAACCCAATTCTTCAATATAGGTGTGCGTATTACTACCAGGTACGTTCAAAGAAGTTACTAACGTGTTAGTTTCCCCACTGTATACTGCTACACGATCGTACTCACCCATAGTTGCGGTCCGATCTTCGATGTAAACAAGGTTTGTAAACGGATTAACAGCAATGCCGATACCAGATGAGGAATCGAAAATAACTTCGGGCATTTCGCCCACTATCTGATTAGTGGCACCGTCGATCACAACTACTCTTTCTCCATAAACGACAGCGTATATGCGATTGGTTTGAGGATTGATTGCTAGACCTATAACCTCCGCTTCTAGAGGTATCTCCGCCAATACCTCGTATGATTCCCCGTCTATAACAATTAAACCGTCTTCGACACCTACATACACTCGGTTTGTCTCCTCGTTAACAGTAATACATTCGGGCTTCTTATCTAACGTAATTGTAGTAACAATCTCCTGCTGCAACGGACCTACAGTTGCTCTGGTGAAAGCCACAAGCATCATTAATGCCAAGAATGTTAATACAAAAGCCAGCGAAAAATTTTTCTTCTTCATATTTAATCGGAATTCATTTTTGTATGTTTCTATGATATAAATTATTCTGAAGAATTTAATCAAAGATCACAATTTATCTGAATTAGAAAGCAAAATGAATGCCCCTTTCGCGCTCCATCTTCTTGAAGGATTAATTGAACAAACTAATAGAAACAGATTGACCTTTTATGGATAAAAAATCAACTTTTCAAAAATTTTACTTGGCTAATTGTTCCGGCTAATTTGCGCTATGAGGCTGACGTACTCTTTAATAACGTCTTGTCTAGCCTTTTTGCTCTTGATATTGTCGATAAGAAAACGCAGACGAAAAGCACGACGCTTCATTTTTTCCCTACTCAAATCAACCGCCTTGTTTTTCGTTCTGTCAAAACAGCGGAGTGCGGTCTCGCCTTATAAATATTATGCAATTTTTCAACAAAAGGCAACAATCTGGGTTAACTGCCAGTTATATTCTTCTTACCGGAATATGTACATTTGAGAAACACGCTTTTTATGTAGCTAAGTTTACTTTCACTATAGACAATAAATATAGAAAAACCTTAAAGAGGTTTAGTAAGTTGGAAAGCTACCGCAAACGCAGGGACCGACTCTACATAATAGCACAGATATTAACCATAGCCAAAGACGGATGCCTGAAAACCCAAATCATGTATAGAGCAAACCTGAGCTTTGGTCAACTGAACGAATATATCTCCTTCCTCACCAAAATGGACCTCCTTAAAGTAAAAAACGAAAATCGTAGAAGCACCTATAGAATAACCGCTAAAGGCGAAAAATATCTGGATAAATACAAGGACCTAGCAAACATCTTAGGAAACAACGAAAAAAACCATTAGAGCCAATCTAACAGCTCTACGCTAAACAGGTTTTCCCTAACGTAGGTGATAATCAGAGCTGCCTTTTAAGAGATAATTTTTGCGCTAACACCGTCGATTTTAACGAGCCTATCCTCAGCAGTCCTAACATTTCGAAAAGTGATTTCATATATTGGACTATAAATCACAGCATGCTCAGAAATCTGAAAGAGCTCATCTTCAATTTTATCCACGTCCGAAGGCCTCTTAACGATTCTCGCTTTAACCATCTCTATCTCCTTTCGAGGAGAAAGTTGAACCATCCCCGTCTTTTTACTGAATTCCTTCAGTATCTTCTCTGGGTGATCTTCAGAGGGAGCAGCAGGCACCTGATGAGGTGGAATTTCTCGTCCTTCCCTATCAAGTACCAAATACGCTTTGTCCTGGTAAGAAGACCACATTTCAGCCTCCACTTTAATTACCTTATGAGATTCCCCGGCTTCCCCAGGAGGACTGGGCTCCACTTCAGGTTTATACGACTTCCCTAAAATTTTAACTTCCTCAGTTTCAGCGTCAACACCAAGTTTGTAAACTCTTTTCTTAAAATATTGCACATTGTACTTCGCATCTATAAGAATATAGGGTTCATAGTATTTGTCAACCGAAACAACCCTAATCTCTTCAGATCTGTGCTTTGAAAAACTGAACTTGGGGAACAACTTGTATTTCATTTTTTCTGCAGTAAGTTTCACTATGGTTGGATCTACCCGAGATTTATAAACAATGACCTTTCTTTGGCTTATCTTTTCTGGAATTGGAGGAATCTCTTTCAAATGTAACACCTACACGATTAAAAAATCCGTTCATTAATTAATCATTTATGAATCCTTACTCAAGATTCATTATCTATTCCCTGTCGCCAAATCACTGATTTTTCAGGTATTCAACTGTCCTTTTCTTCAATTATGGAAAATCTTCAGGCAATGATTTCATAATATTTCAACGCACTTCCTGCGGGTCCATTGGTTTTCTCCATTATTGGCTTTGATGAAGGGGTATTAAAAATAAGTTGAAAACAGATTTATGCTATTTTGAGCCATGATGAACACGTTGTCAGTCGAAATAAAAATGAGGGGACTTGACTCCTAACGTCAACATATCTTAAGTTTGACAATCAACAACCTCCCAATTATTAAGAAGGACTTTTTGACCGTATGGAAATTATCTCTATAAGCCTTTTACATCTGAATTAAGGAATATTTCACTCAGGGAAATATTGCCTTTATCTTAAGAGGATAAGTAGACATCAATAACATAGTAAACACTAGGAGTACAAACGGAATGCCATATTATCTCGCAGAAATCAGGTTTAATTATAAGAGTAAAAAATCTGAAAAAAAAGCGAAAAAAAGGAAACACCTGATTCTTAACTTAGTCACTCTAACGCTGATTTCCTTGCTGACTTCAGTCCCCCTCATGCTCTATTCAGTAACGGCTTGCGAGCCCCCCAGAATCGTCAGCTTGACGAGAACTCCTGATATTCCCAACTATGATCAGTCGGTAACAGTCGTGGCTCAAGTCATCAGTGAGTATGTTGATATTGAATGCGTTATCCTTAGTTATCAAATCAATTCTGACAGCTGGGTTAAAGTAACCATGATTCTGGATGACGGCTTTTATATTGCTGATATTCCAGCCCAACCTTACAATACAGCAGTAAATTACAAGGTCTATGCATCTGACACAGCTGGAAGATATGTCGTTTCAGAACTATTTTCTTACGTTGTAGGTGATTTTATTTCGCCAGTCGTCTCTAACATTCTTACGTTTCCTAACTCACCGTACCCCTACGAAATGGTCAAGGTCTCAGTGGAAGTGACTGAACCCGCAGGTGCCAGTGGAGTCAGGGATGTCACTCTCGGGTATATGACAACTGGCAGTTGGTCCTTCATAGATATGGTGCTGCAAGATGGGTTGTGGACGGCTAATATCCCTGGGCAGAGTGGAGGGCTACGTGTAAGATTTTTCATCGAAGCCTTTGACAATGCGGGAAACAACGTAATAACGTCCACTTTCGATTACACTGTTAGAATTCCAAACAGGCCTCCAGTAGCCGAGTTCAGTGAATCTGCCTCCATCGTTTATACCGGCGAAGTTATAAATTTCGACGCTTCCGATAGCTACGATCCAGATGGTTATATTGTAAGTTATTCATGGGACTTCGGAGATGGAACCACCGCTTCAGGAGTCACTGTGAGCCATTCGTATATTGATAATGGAGAATATACTGTTACCCTTACAGTAACTGACGACTTTGGAGCAATAGACACAAAAACAGCAACCAAGATGGTGAAAAACAGGCCTCCAATAGCATCCTTAATGGGGTACGTGGAAAGCTGTGACAAAGAAGAGATCGCAACCTTCGACGCTAGTCCAAGTTATGACCCAGATGGCACAATAGTTGAGTATTTCTGGGACTTCGGCGACGGAAACACCGCAACCGGCATCAAAGTAAGCAACACATACTCTGAGAGCGGAGTATACACTGTTACCCTTACAGTCACCGACGACGATGGAGCAACAGACACAATTGCCACATCGAAAATGGTTAGGAACCAATCTCCTATAGCAATCTTCACTGAATCAGCTGAGACAGTGTATATCAATGAAATGATTACCTTTAACGCCGCTGAGAGCCATGACCCTGATGGAACAATAGTTGCGTACTTCTGGGACTTCGGTGACGGAAGCACCGCAACGGGCATCAGCGTTTCTCACGACTACTCCAATAACGGTTTCTACCTCGTGAAGTTGACTGTGACCGATAACGAAGGAGCAACCGCTTCAGCACACGCCACAAAGATAGTTATGAACAGGCCACCGGTAGCGTCGTTTACTGAGACAGCTAAAATAGTCAATACCGGCGAAACTATCTCTTTTGATGCATCAGAGAGCAGCGACCCTGACGGCACAATAGTCAGTTATTCATGGGATTTCGGTGACGGAGCGGAAGGAACAGGTGTCTCAGTTCAACATGCTTACTCTCAGGATGGAGAATACACTGTTACCCTTACAGTCACTGACGACGATGGAGCAACAGACACCACCAGCGCAACCAAAACTGTTCTAAAGATTGTTCTAAATCAAGGTCCTATAGCTTCCTTCACTGAATCGGCAGAAACAGTATCCAGTGGCGAGAGTATCCATTTTGACGCTTCCGATAGCTACGATCCAGATGGTTATATTGTAAGTTATTCATGGGACTTTGGCGATGGAAACACAGCCACGGGCGTAACATCAGACCACGCATACAGTGAAGATGGAAACTACACAGTAACCCTAACTGTAACAGACGACGATGGGGCTTCCGCATCATTAGTTGCCACGAAGATTGTAAAAACGGAGAAAACTGCTTTGCCCTTAGCCGTCCTTTCCGTTATTGGCTTAGGTGTAACGGCTCTAACAGCAACTCTTCTATATGGTTTTTACGTAAGAAGAAAGAAAAAGAAAAATAGAAAAACTTAGGAAAACGCCTGAGCCTAGCAGGCTTAGGTTATTTTTTTTGTTTTCAAAGTATATTCAGATCAAAGTTCGCCGTGAATCTTGGGGTTTCATCGTCTATTGGTTTCAACGCGTGGTTGTGCGCCTCATCGGAGAGAGAAAGGATTTTATTATTGTGAGGCTGATCACGCGTCTCGTTCATCTTTCAACCTCTACCTCAAGACTCACATATCTGAACACGTAAGATATTATACGTCAGCCACATAAAAAGATTGTTAAGCCAAACTCAGCCGATATTCAGAACTCCCTCGAAGACAGCCTCTTCAGCAACATCCAGTTCCCTTGACAGCCATAACCTCAGGAGACTGCCGTTCTGGGGAAATTCCCCCGTATACGACACGATTCTACCGTTTATTAGTGCATCAGCTTGGAAGGATTTTTCCTCTTCTTTGAAAAGGTAGGAGACGGTTTCTGCGCCTGCCGCCATAGTTTTAAAGTCCTCCCATTGTTTGCAGTTTATAATCACCGGGGTTCTTTGGGTACGAGTTTGGGGATCTCTGGGGGAGGCAAGGTATTTTATCAGGTTGGTTATTTCGCCTTGGAGATTTGTGATGCGATCTTCTATTTTTTCGATTTTGCCGGTTATCTCGCCGGTTTCGCCCAAACTTTCTGTTATGATGCTTAGTTGACTTATGAGACGGTCCAAGTCTTTTTCGTGTTCTTTCAAGACGTTTATGATGAAGTCTAGAGCTTCCAGAGCGTCGTTTTTGCTTGGTTTCCGTTCCATGTCGTTGTCTCCCTGGCAGTTATACTGTAATGTAGGCTGGATAAATAAACGTAATGCATTGTCAAACTGTATCATTATATCGGGAGCTACATACTAATTAGCAATTCGAACCGAGAAGACTTACATGAACATAGACGCCTAAAAACATGGATAGAAACCTTATGAGTGGTTCAGATAATTAATAGGCTAAGTAAGATTGCTTCTTTTTTGCTCAATTGAGTTCTGGAAAACCTGACTGAAAGTCAAGATGACATTCATCTCTGCACATACTATGCAAACAGCACCTTAAATGAGAAAACCGTAGCAGACAGCTACGCGGCTGGTTGAATGACAAGCTTCGATTTTCGGACACCCACATGACGGAGAGGCGATATCTTCTTTGACTCGTTGTAGATGTCAGAAGCAATCTTTCCGAGGACAAGTTCTTGAACGAACTGGTCGAAAGTGAGCGCGGACGCCTTTTCATTAACTATCTTACTCATAATAGCACGTATCTCGTGTTCTTGGGAGGTCTTTATGCGTGAAAGAGTGAAAACAGAAACTGCTAGCATTAATCCATAATTATCTTTGGTGGTGGCATTGAAGATTCCATCTACTCGTGTTGTTCTCCTTCTAACTAGACTCCTCAGATAATCCCGAGAGTATTCGTGACCCTTGAAGACTGTGTGGGCAGTTTTGCCTTCAACTTCGTCAACCCTGAAATAGAGTTTAAGATACTGATGCGAAAAATCGTTTGTGATGTCATAGAGCGTGCCATCTACAATTCTTCCAACAAGCTTTGAAGGATCGTCCGTAGGTATGGCTCCAAGTTCAACGCCCCCGAAGTATGGCGGAGACACTACTTTGTACCACTTTTTTTCTCGCCACTTGTCTTTAGTGCGTCCTCTTCTCTTTGACACCATGGTCCCTCATTGTGAGTGGAAAAGATTTAGCGGGGAAGTATTAAAATCTTCGGCTTTTTATTTCATTCAAGCCTTTCAAGGCCGCCCATTAACTGTCTTAAAACTTCAGGAATTATGACGGAACCGTCTTTTTGTTGATGTTGTTCTAGGATGGCTATCAGTGTTCTGCTGGTGGCAAGGGCTGTGTTATTTAAGGTGTGAACAAAACCAACTGGAGCTTGTCCCTCTTTCTTTCTGTATTTTATGTTCAGCCTTCTGGATTGATAGTCTGTGCAGTTGGAGTTTGATCCTGCCTCTCTGTATGTGCCGTCTGCCATCCAAACTTCTATGTCGTATTTTTTGGCAGCTATTATTCCGATGTCTCCGGTGCAGACGTTCACAACCCTGTAGTGTAGTCCTAAACCGTTGTAGAGGTCTTCAGAGTTTTTTTGTAGTTCTTCATGGAATTTCCAGGAGTTTTCGGGGAGACAGAAGATGAATTGTTCGATTTTGTTGAATTGGTGCACCCTGAATAAGCCTTTGGTGTATTTGCCGTGGGCGCCAACCTCTTTTCTGAAACAGGAGCTTACTCCCACATATTTTACTGGCAAGTCTTCTTGAAGAATCACTTCGTCCATGAAGGATGCTGCCATGGGGTGCTCGCTCGTAGCTATAAGGTAGAGGTCATCGTTTTCTATCTTGTACAGCTGGTCTCCGAAGAATTCAAGGTCTGTGACTCCCAGATATGGTTTCCTGTGCATCATAAAAGGCGGCTCTATCAGAATGTAGCCTCTGCTTCTGAGTAAGTCTATTGTATAGGTCATGATTGCGAAGTCAAGCCGAGCCAAATCCCCTTTCAGGTAGTAGAAGCCATGACCAGCAATTTTGGCGGCTCTCTCAAAATCTATTAAATCCAGATCTGAAGCAATTTCTACATGGCTCTTGGGGCTAAAATCGAATTTTGGAGGTTTACCGACCAGCCTTTCGATAACGTTTTCGGTTTCGTCTTTACCAAAAGGAACAGTTTCATGCAGTATGTTGGGAAGCTTCAACAGGATAAAATCGGCTTTTTCTCGGTATTCAGCAACTTGGTTTTCCAGTCTCTTTATTTTTTCAGGTATGTTCTTTGCTTCTTCTATCTGTTTGCTGGCGTCTTTTCCTTGCTTCTTCAGGTTTGCTATCTCTGTGGTTATAATCTTCCGTTTATGTCGGAGCTCGTTTGCTTCTGCAAGCAGCTTTCTCCACTGTTTATCGTATTCTATGAGATTGTTGAGCATCTCAATTTTTTCCGGGTCGCATCTCTTTTCTAGGTCTTTTCGTACGATTTCTGGATGCTCTCGAATCAGTTTAATGTCTAACATCAACCTTTGCCCCGTAACCTTTCGTTTCAAAGTTTAACCTAACTCAATATTTAACATTATATACGAGGACTTTGACTGCAGTATCCAAACAGGTATCTAAGAAGAGACTGTTTATTGTTGTTCTTTGGATTTTCTGAAAAAAGACTGTTTTCAACAATGAACCTCTATTAGTCTCCTAATATGCGGACGAACACTTCAGTTGGCGGGTACTTTGTGCAGTTTTTGTTTGTAAATGACTACTACAATGGCGACCATACCAAGTACGAATAGTATGGGTGTCCATGAGGGAAACTCTGGGATGTATCCCATGGGAATGTATTGCTCGTTCACTGTGCTGTACGTGATTGACGGGTTTAGGGTGAACCTATCACTGGAAAATTTTATGGTGAATCCTCCGATCACATATAATGTATCATTTACCACAGCAACACCTGCATCGAAGCGCCCTGTCGGCATAGAAGCACAAGCCCTCCAGCTATCTGTTTTTGGGTCATAGCTTTGAGTTGTGAAATTTCGGAGGGTTAACTGCCAATAGGGCAGGTCAGCGTCAGCGCCAAAAACGTAAATTCGCTCGGGAGCAAACACGTCTGTTGTTGCGGCAGCAGACGCTAAGACTGCAGGTGAAGGCGGAGGCGCGCCATAGCTCCAGCCGTCATTTTCAATATGGTAGATTTGGGTCAGGTTTGCTGTTATCACGTATATTTTGTTGTCAACAACTGCAGAGGCATATGAGGAAACAGCTGTAGGTATTGATGCTTTAGTAAACCATGCGTCAGCTGCTGGGTCATAAACCTCGTTAACTGTTCCATTTGGAATTCCGCCTATCACGTAGATTCTGCCATCAACAACGTTTGCCTGTATGTTCAGTCTTGGCGTAGGCATAGGTGACATGGTTTCCCACGTATTGGTTGCGGGATCATAAGCCTCGTTTACTCCAGTGTAAGCCTCGTTATCTCCAGTGGCAGAAAGAACACCAGCGTATCCACCTATGCAGTAAATCTTCTTTTGGTAAACGGCTATACCAAAGGCGGATCTTGCAGTGGGCATGGACGCTTTGACAGTCCAAGTGTTTGTTGCTGGGTTATATTCCTCTGTTGCTGCACTAAAGCCGTCTTGACTAGCGCCTCCAATCGCATAGATTTTGTCCTCAACCACAGCAATTCTTAAACCGCTTCTTGCCTGATGCATCGGCGCTTTTGAAACCCACGACTCCTCAACGCCTAAGACACAGGGAACTGTGATAACTGACAGAGAAAAGGAAAGAATCAGCATAACCACGCTTAATGAT
>SMTZ1_10002048_pt1 | contig 21292 bp, 17 predicted proteins | sample DeeMarSWOR136_30_FD_25667 | JGI IMG/M metagenome (IMG submission 25667) | reverse complement strand
CCCTGTTTTTATTGACACGCAAAGCCAATTTCTCATATACTCCTCACGCGAAAAGCGACGACTTATCAAATGGAAATGACCCCCTCCCAGCGAGGAGGCATGTCAATGACAAACAAAATGAGATTCGAAAAAATATTGGAACCCGGTCAGATAGGGAAGGTGCGAACCAAAAACCGGATAATAAAGGTCTGTGGTGGGGCGGAAGATATTGGCGCCAGGAACAGGGCCTTTCTTGAAGCAATAGCCCGGGGCGGTACAGGCCTGGTTATATGGGGAGACGTTGCAGTTGAACATCCCAGGGGTATTACCATTCCTATCACCAAGAGATATCTTAGTGATGATACGAATATCTCGGCATTCACCAAGATAGCCGAGGTCATACATAAACATGACTGTCCGGCATTTATGCAGTTGTTCCATACCGGCCCTCAAGCAATGCTTACAGGTGATCTGCAGATAATATCCTCTTCAAGCCTGACTGAAGATGAGAGGGTTGAATTACTGGCCCCCATGGCTCCCAAAGAACTGACGATTTCTGAAATCGAGGATCTGGTGGATAAGTTTGCCAATGCGGCAGAACGGGCTCACAAGGCCGGGTTTGACGGTGTGGAGGTAAATGCAGCCAGAATGAACCTGATTAATAGTTTTTTATCCCGCGCATGGAATAAGCGTCAGGATAAATACGGTTGCGCAAGCCTTGAAAACAGGTCCCGGTTCCTCGTTGAAATCATACGTGAAATAAAAAATCGACTGGGACAGGACTTTCCCGTCATAACACTCATTAACGGCATTGAACTCAGAATAGATAAGGGCACCACTATTGAGGAGGCTCAGGGTTTTGCCACAATACTGCAGGATATTGGTGTTGATGCCATTCATGTAAGAGTCTTTGGGTATCATGGCTTTGATGGCCTGGATGCATCTCCGAAAGTTACTTATTATTCCGAAGATACAAAACCGCTGCCAAAGGAACTTGACTGGAGCCAGGGAGGGAAAGGGGTTTTGTCGCCTCTTGCTGCTGCAGTGAAAAAGGTAGTCTCTATACCGGTTATTACCGTTGGCGGACTGGAAGATCCTGTTGTTGGGGAGAGGATACTGCGAGAGGGTAGGGCAGACTTTATCGGTATATGTAAAGGACTGATGGCGGATCCGGAAATCGCCAAAAAAACCGCAGAAGGCAGACTTGAGGATATTGCCTATTGCCCGGACTGCAGGGACTGCGCGAGGATACTTTTATCTATGGTAGTGACTTCCGAGTTTGTGCCGATACGATGCAGGTTAAATGCCGCTTTGGGAAACGATCAGGACTATGAAATCCAGCCCGCCCGGAAGAAGAAAAAAGTGGTCGTTGTGGGTGGCGGACCAGCCGGGATGGAGGCCGCAAGAGTGGCGGCGATCAGAGGGCACGAAGTAATACTTTATGAAAAAGAAAATCGATTAGGGGGCCTATTACCATGGGTCGCTATGATAAAGGGACTTGAGGCTGACCGTGACGTGATGACTCTGGTTGACTACCTGGAGAACCAGATTACCAAACTGGGTGTCAATATCAGGTTGGGGCGAGAGTTTAATCCGTCACTAATCCCGGAGGTAAATCCGGACGCGGTCATACTGGCTACAGGAGGTATATCTACTGTTCCGGAGATATCCGGAATAAATAGCAGCAATGTGGTCCACATTGATGATCTGTATCGCAGGATGAAAGATGATCTGGACTTAATCGAACCGGCTATCATGAGGGGGATGTCCAGATATTGGGAGTTTATAGGGAAAAATATTGTTATCATCGGCGGTACCATCGAGGGCAGCGGGTTAGCTGAATTTTTGGTTGAGCGATGCAAAGATGTCACATTATTGGACGAGGGTACTATATGGGGAGATGAACCGCTATTGAGATCTCCTTCTATGCGAAAAGTAAGGACCATGCCGGGGATCAAGTACGGGAAAATAACAGAAAAAGGGCTGATTATCACCACCAGGGAAGGTAAGAGACAGACCATTAAGGCTGATACCATAGTTACGGCCACAAGCCCCAGACCAAACACTGAGCTTTTAAAAGCCTTTGAAGGGAGAGTTCCCGAAATCTACCTGATCGGCATGGATGACAAAGAACCAAGCTCAATAATGAATGCTATAGGTAATGGCTACTGGGTTGCCAGGACTATTTGATTGTATAAATCTGGATTTCATCAGATATCCACTATCAGATTCTATTTTCAATGTCTGGATGTAATTATCAAATCCGAATATCGAAATCCGAAACAAATCCTAATGACCGAAACAATAAATTCTAAACGATTAAACATTTAAAAATTTGAATTTCTGATTTGTTTCGAGATTCGAGCTTCGGATTTCGAATTTTAATCTCTTAAACGCTATGGCTTAGCACCGGACTGCTGCAGCAACCGTTCCAGGGCATCTCGACGGCCCGGCGATGCCTTTCTGAAAGGCGTATGGATGAACCATTCAAAATAGTCCGGCTCATAAAACAGGCCATGCTGTGTGAAGGGGTCATTCTCCCGTAGTTGTCGGGCCATCTCGATCGATCCAACGGAAAAAACGGTCAGATCATAAAGGGAATCTGCAGATGGCCCGCTCTCCCAATCATATCCCATCGCCGTAGTGCCTCCTGGCCCCAGCCGGTTATAGGCGTGCTGCACCAGAAATGACGGTATTGGTCTGCCCTCCTTGTCGTTTTTTTCGATCTCCTTGATACGGGGGGCGTCCGCCTTGGCGAGAGACACGATGAGCTTCCGCGGCGTCACATTTTTCACATTTATAACCGAAACCGTCGGTTTCGCTCCCGGCGGACAAGAAGGCAGCGCGCCGTTTCCTTTCGCGAGTCCCTCAATTATGCCGCGCATCGGCTCGCCTATTTTCCAGTAGGGCGTGTGAACAGACCATTCCATCCACCAGTCATTGGTGAAGATTACCGCTTTATAAAAGGCATCATTATGCATCAGCTGTTTGGCAGACTCCATATCCGGCGTGGCATAGATATAGAGGATCCGCTTGAAGTCGACCGAAGGGCCTGCTTCCCAGATGGAGCCGTTTTCTCCCAGCCTGTGGGTGTGCAAGAGGTGCTGCCTGTGGAGATCAGCCATGTCGTCAGGGAGATTCGCCCCGGTTTCATACGTCTTGCTCAGCGCCGCGCGCGCTTCCGTGCTGACTTCTGCGAAACACGCGAACAGCCGGTCAGGGATGATCTCATTTGAGACGATCCTTTTTTCTATGTAGCCTTGCTTGTTCTGGCTCATTGATCAACTCCCTGGCAGGGTTTTTTTAAGGCGCTCTTCCATGGGGATCATTTGCAGGTTGCGTTCACCTGTAGTCGGCATGATCACCATGGTCATCACCGGTCGTCGTACATTTCTCCATATCTGCGGAAAATGGGCCAATCCGGCCGGTACATATACGGCAGATGAAGTGTTGATAACTACTTTTTCCAGCTCATCTCCTTCACCCAGCCAGAACTCAATTTCGGCTCCCAGTTTGGCAGTGTCTTTTGGATCGGTGCCCAGGAAAAGAAATATCTCTTCGTAGTCATGTTTGTGGGGATTGAAATCTTTGCCGGTTCCGACATTTATATCACCGGTAATGAAACCATATTCGATTTTTGTATGTGCATTGGCGATAAAGTCGTTGGAGAATATCACTCTGGGGCCCGTGTCCAAGTCACTCCACACGGGGAGTTTATCGGTTTCCGGGACTTTATCAACATAAACGTCGCCATCGCGCACAAGAACCGCCGGTTTCCTAATCACATATTTTTCATACTTTGATGCTGCCATTTTCATTACCTCCCCCTGATAATTTTATGATGCCTTATACCGCATACAGTATACCTTATACCCTTCCTTCATCCGTCATCCGCTGATCGGTGTGGCAATCTCAATAATTGTACCGTCTATTGATCTGACGTAACTGACAACCTGACCCCATGGCTTTTTCTCCGGTTCTTTTATCGGCACAGCTCCGGCTGCTATTGCTTTTTCAAAGGCGGCTGCCACGTTATCGGTCAAAAATGACAATTCTATACCAAAAGGCATATCATTCATATTTGCTTTATGATATCTTCCACCCAGATTGATATCACCCATTTTGTGGGTAGCGAAGGCCAGCGTCGTATCGCCCGTTGACAGCTCTCCCCAGTCTTTTGACTCAAGGATATGTCTTGTCTCAAAGCCAAAGGCCTTTTTATAAAATTCCAGTGTCTCTTCCACAGATGAAACATAAATAATTGTATATCCGAATTTCATTTTTTTTGTCCTTTTTTGATTATTGATAATATGCCTTTTTCAACGCTTTTTTTATAGCTTAGATGAATATAAATCAAGAAATAATCTAAAATACCAGGTTTGGGGTCGGCCATACCACCGAATGAAAGATACCTGGTTATCTCAACAATTTTATCCGCCTTCGCAGAAGACCGTGGGCTTGACTGTGGTTGAATGCGCAAATGATCGCTTGCTACGGCGCGATGTCGCCCACAATTTAGGCGGATTTAAATGGGACCACGGGTTTACCCGTGGGACTCCATTCTTTCAATTGAATTATAACAATTTCTTTCCTATAATTCTGCGGGAATATATAGTTATCTAATTTGAAGGAGGATAATATGAATTTAATTCCAAAATGTGCAGATTGCAGTGTAGAAAATCCAGTGTGTGAAAATATAAAAGGGAAGGGTCCTGCCCACTGTCCTACGCTCCATATGCGGGATGTAGTGGAAGCCTCCCTATCTGAATACGAACTCCCCGGAATAAAATCTTTCGCATTAAATGCCAGTATTCAGGAGGGTGAATGCTATGTCAATAGAGAAAAAGGAAATCCCCATGCCCGGTTTGCAATCAAACCCAGGATACAGGAGACAATAGAATTCGCAAACAAAATGGGTTATAAGCGCCTGGGGTTGGCCTTTTGCGGGGGACTGAAGTATGAAGCAAAGATCGTGTCGGATATTCTAAATGAACAGGGTTTTGAAGTTGCTTCCGTTGTGTGCAAGGCCGGGCAGACACCTAAAGAATTCCTGGGCATACAAGAAGAGCAGAAAGTTGCTCCGTACAATTTTGAATCCATGTGCAGTCCGATTACACAGGCAAGGTTACTGAATGCAGCGAAAACGGAATTTAACATTATCCTTGGATTGTGCGTCGGGCATGATTCTTTAATGACGCGATACTCGAATGCCCTATGCACCGTACTGGTTGCCAAAGACAGGGTTACAGGGCATAATCCGTTAGCAGCTATTCAATTATACAGGTCCTATTATAGAAAGTTAAAAGAAGAGAAATTTAAAAAAGGAGGAAATATTATCATATCTTCTCATGGCAATAAGTGAAGAGATAAAAATGATTTGGAAACGAGAGCATCCAATTTCGCCATTCCGGCAATCCTTTTTTCCGGATGAAAAAAGGGAATATCAATCCTTATTATTTAATATTTTTAGGATAATTATTTTTGCCTTTCTTCCGGAAAGGCAAAAAATATCACATCAATCCCTGGCCCAGACCTGGCATTGAAGACTATAATATTAAAATCAGACCGTTTGAAAGAATATCTATACTTTACAACTGGATAGATCGCGCCAGGGCGGGCCTGTAAATCCTGTCTAAAAACAAAATAATGCCTTGCCCATTTTGCTGCTTCGCATCCTTCTATTAACCTTAATTTCAGAGGGAGGAAGATATTTAGTCACGACAGTCAATAACGTTCCCTAAATTCATAGCTAAAACGTATAAACAAAATGAATAAAAACATCCTTCGAACAATTTATATTCTGACATTAATATTTATTCTTCCAGCAAAAACGGCCTACGCTGAGGTTCCTTTAATATTGCTTGTACTGGTTGGAAAAGTTTATGCTTTGCCAGTGATATGCATTGTTATTATCATTGAGGCCCTGCTTCTCCATTTCTTCTTTGAGATGAATTGGAGGAAAGCAGCACTCGCATCGTTTGTCGTAAATCTTGTGTCTGCTTTAGTAGGATTAATAGGATTTTCTTTTGTTGAATATCGCTATCTAATTTCCCCTTTTTTCTCTATTAAAATACTACAAGACATAATAACAATAGCATGCATTGCATGTTTGGACTGCCTAATCGAACTCCCCTGCATAAGATTTTTCTTCAACGTTCACCTTACAGCAAAACGTATAATGATATTTTTTTTCGGTAATGCAGTAACAGGTCTTTTTGTTATTATCATAGTGGGATAACTGAGCATATACAAAAGAGAAATCTAAGAATGATGGATGAAGTTGAAGATAGGCCAGTCTAATAGTCTTGTTCAGAACAAGATGCTTAAAAACTCAAGGACATCCGTTTGCAGTTATTACTATCTCATTTTACATACATCGTACGGAATCCGGCATTTGCTCTTACATATATTGATTCCAGACAAGACTGCTATTGTCTTTCAAACACCTTTTTTATATGAATCGGTTTACCTTCTTTATCAATACCTGTCCAGGTCTGCCTCATCGTCTTACCGTCCTTGCTGACAATTTTATGGTACATGGCAATTTGTCTACCATCTTGCGTGATAGACACAATCCAGTGACCTGATTCAACAAGTACTTCATCATAGAGCATTCCTTCCGGGATAGTTCTGGAAAGGCACTTGGCAAATCCTCCTTGTTTCGGCCATGTCCATAAAGCTGTATATAAAGAGCCATCCGGATTAATAGTTTTTATAGATAATTCTATCAAATCTCCCTCAATTTCACGGTAGGCATTTATATCTTCTTTTATCCCCTGTTGATCAGCAGGAAGACTTGATTTCTCAATATTGGTCTTCCATGTACCTATGATTGGATCAGCAGCCCAAATGGTTCCAGGGAAAGAAAAAATAAGAAGAATAAGAATAATTTTTCGCATAGTTTCCTCCGGGTATGGTGTTGTGAATAGATTAATTCTTGCTTATAAATTAAGTGTTTTTTAATGAATGAAGTATAGAGAATTCAACATTATATGTCAAAAAAAAACAGACGCATATGTTGTGATGGGATAAAATGGGCTAAAAGATTAGATTGCTTGTCAGCAAGTGAAAATATCGGAAGCCAGGAATTGTCCGGGGAGGAAAATAGTTAGTCACGCTAGTCAACAACGTCCCCTGTTTTCAAATTCCCTAAAGCAACAAGATGATATTTATTGCTAAAAAATCAGTTTTTTTATATTATTATCTGGATTTTTCTCCAATCGTTAACCTCTTCCATATCATTTTGATTTTTCAGCTGACGTAATATATTTCGGTTGAAGCTGTTTTGAGTAGCTCCTAAATGAAAAAATGCATATCTGCTTCGAGATAAAAATCACTTCAAGTTAAAACAGAAAGGGGAACACAATGAAATTTGAATGTATTCTATATGAAAAAAAAGATAATATAGCTACTATAACCCTCAACCGGCCCAACGTGCTAAATGCCATGAACAAACAGCTCTGGCTTGATATTCAGGCGGCCTTTGATGATGCCTCAAAGGATACGGATATCAAAGTCATCATCATTACGGGTAAGGGTCGTGCGTTTTCCACTGGTGCCGATCTCAAGGAATCCAGGGATCGTAGTCCGGAAGAGTATCGAGATTACCTGGAAGAACTTCAGGAGGCCTCCCGAAAGATTATTGGATTTGAAAAACCCACTATCGCTGCCATTAACGGGTATGCTTTGGGGTCGGGTTATGAACTTGCTTTGGCATGTGACATTCGCATCGCAGCCGAAGATGCCCAAATCGGATCACCGGAAGCCCGTGTGACCAGTTCAGTTACTGGTGGTGCCATGCGACTGATTCAGGATTTAATCGGACCTGGAAAGGCCAGAGAACTGCTTTTTACGGCACGCAACATTGACGGTAGGGAGGCGGAAAGAATTGGTTTGGTCAATCGTGCTGTACAGGCTGAAGACCTGTTGGAAACAGCGAGGAAAATGGCAATGGAGATTGCACAAAATTCATTATTCAGCATCAAAATGATCAAAAAAGGCCTGCAAATGGCCAATGAAGTAAGTCTTGAAGAATTAATGGACTATGAAACCGAGGCCTGTCTTGCGTGTGTTTTTACCAAGGAGCGACAGGATGCGTTAACCAAATTCTCCGAACGAAAAAAGACATAGGACCAATATCGAGTAAACGGAAAGGGATATAATATGACATTGGACAGGATATTAAATGCGGAATCCGTGGCCATTATCGGTGCTTCAAAAACGGATACAAAAAGAGGGTTCCAGGCAATTCGCACACTTATCGATGAGAAATACGAAGGCAGGATATATCCGGTAAATCCAAAGGAAAAAAGTATTATGGGTTTGAGTTGTTATGCCAAGGTCTCGGATATAGAAGGCACGGTTGATCTTGCGTTGATTACGACCCCTGCCAATACAATTCAGGCCGTGCTTGAAGATTGCGGCAAAAAGGGTGTGGCGGGGGCTGTTATTATTGCCGGAGGATTTAGGGAGTTGGGAGAAGAAGGCCGGAGAGTCGAGGAAGATCTCATTAAATCAGCCCGTGAAGCGAAAGTCCGCCTTATCGGGCCTAATACCTCCGGCATTATGAACCTGAGGACAAACCTGAATCTTGTGGGCCTTCAGGATGCCCCGCGAGGTAACATCGCACTGGTTTCCCAAAGCGGCAACATGGCTTTAAGTCTTTTCACCGAAGCAAAACTAAAGGGCCAAGGGGGATTTTCTTATTATGTGGGGGTAGGAAACGAACTGGACATACGTTTTCATGAATTGCTTGAATTTTTTAAAAATGATCCCCAGACCAAAGCTGTATTGTTCTACGTGGAAGGGATGCGCGACGGTCGGCGTTTTCTCCAAGAGGCTTACAAGACAACATTGCACAAGCCGATCATTTTACTGAAAAGCGGTCGTTCTTCAACCGGTAAGATGTCAGCAGGATCTCATACCGGAGCGCTGGCGGGGATATCGGAAGTGGCGCGTACGGCTTTCAAACGAGCGGGCATTATCGTGGTGGAGAGGTCAGACACACTTTTCCCTGTCGCCGAGGCTCTTTCAATGCTGCCCACGTTAAATAACAACAAGGTTGCTATTCTGGCCGACGGTGGCGGGCATGCCACTATCGCGTCCGATACGCTGACGGACCTGGGATTAACCATTCCGGAGCTGGGTGAAAAAACACAGGAAAAACTGAAAAAAATACTGCCCTTTACTGCCTCAGTCAGAAACCCGGTTGATGTTGCAGGAGGGACTGATGCCGATCCTACGCTGTTTGCTGAATGCGCCCGCCTGATTCTAAAAGACGCCAATGTTGGCGGTCTCCTGATGGTAGGCCTTTTTGGAGGATACGGTATACGGTTTGCGGAAAGCCTGAAATTGAAGGAAGAGGATGTGGCCCATCAACTGGGCAAATTACTGAAGGAACGCAATAAACCAATCGTAGTTCATAGCCTATATAGCTCGGTTAAACCCCATGCTTTGGAACTCCTGCGTTATTACGGTATTCCGGTTTATGATTCCGTGGATGTGGCCTGCAATTGCATCGGTGCCCTGGACGAAAGGGGACGATATCTTAATGAATACCATGCCAAGGTCAACTTTGTATTTAACTTTCGTTCCAAAGAAAAGCATGAAGGGAGACAGATCATAGAAAAGATGAAAAAAGAGGGTCGTCGGTTTTTACTGGAACCGGAGGCCAAGCGGCTTTTTCAACTTCACGGTGCCCCCGTAACTGATGACAAACTGGCAACTACCGCTGATGAAGCTGTGGAGATTGCGAAGAAGATGGGAGGTGAGGTAGCCCTTAAAATCGTTTCCCCGGATATCACCCACAAAAGCGACGCTAAGGGCGTCCGTATTCATCTAAAGACGGGGGATGAAATTCGAGCTTCTTTTAATGACATTATCAAAAGCGCCAAACAATATAATGAGCACGCGGACATTCGTGGTATTCTGGTGACTCCCATGGCTAATCCCGGTATAGAGGTGATTATTGGCACAAAGATCGATGACCAGTTCGGACCGGTTATCATGTTCGGTTTAGGAGGAATTATGGTTGAGGTGCTGAAAGATGTTGCCTTCCGGGTCTTGCCCATTTCTTCACGCTCAGCCAGAAAAATGATGGAGGAGATCCGCTCCGCGCCCATCTTAAATGGTGTAAGAGGAAGTGCTTCCTATGATAAAGGAGCCATTCGAAGGTTATTGGTGATGTGTTCAGAGATTGTTGAAGCCTATCCCGAGATCGCTGAAATGGATTTAAATCCTGTTATTGTCTATGAAGAAGGCGCTCGTATCGTTGATGCGCGCATCATCTTAAAAAAGAATGACGACTCTGAATATCTATAAAACTACTCCACCTAAGGCAAGATGGTACGGTTTTATTAATCTATTATTAGGTATAGCAATGGCTATCGGAGGAACATTTTTACTTCGAGAAAGGAAGGTTTCAACATCAAAATATCCAAAACATTAGTTCGATAAAGAAGTCAGATAATGAAACCAACTGGGTCAGGGCTACACAATTGACAAAAACACCTTCTTTTGGGACCTTAATATAGCCGGTGCAACTGGCGGAGTGTTAGCAGAATGGAGTAAGAGCTATGAAAAAACTAAAAAAAATCCTCTTATGGGCCGGCATCGGACTTGTGGTGCTGGTGGTTGCCGCGGCAATTGTCGTCGGGCTGTTCCTCGGCAGAATTGTCAAGTACGGCGTCGAAACCGTTGGACCGAAACTCACCCAGACCACCATCGAACTGGATGCCGTGGATTTGTCGCTGCTCACCGGCTCGGCCAAGGTCAAAGGCCTTGTCGTCGGCAATCCCAAGGGATACAAGGCGCCCAACGCCATCAGTGTCGGCTCCGCAGTTGTCAACTTTAGGCCGATGTCGGTGTTTTCGGACAAAATCATCGTGAAGTACGTGAAGGTCGAAGCGCCGGAGATCACCCTTGAAGGAAATCCCCTAGGCCAGAACAACCTCAAAAAAATTCTCGGGAATGTGAATGCTGCCGTAGCAAGCCTGCAAGCGCCCGCAGACACCAAAGAACCGGCCGGTGACGCTGGCGCGCCTAAGCCGGGCAAAAAACTCGAGGTGGATGAATTCATCATCACCGGCGCTAAGGTGCATTTGGGGACCGGCATAACAATTCCTCTGCAGGACATTGAATTGAACGATTTGGGCAGAGGCCCGGACGGCATCACGCCCGCCGAATTGACAAAGGTCGTACTGGGCGAAGTCGTCAGCTACACCCTCAAGGAGGCGGGCAGCGCCACCGGCATCGGCAAGAAGGCCGGCAAAGCCTTGGGCGATGGCGTTAAAGCGATTAAAAAAGGCATTGGCGATCTGTTCAGCAAATAAAATTTACCAGCTTTTTTATGATTGCTTGGTCCGACCCGGACCCGCAGGAGATCAGAAATGCTCTTGAAAGTATCGATGCAATCAATTCAAAAATTGATTTTTCTTCTGGTTCTATTGTGTTGTGCAGTCTCCACTTTCGCTGCAGATGAAACCTGGTTAAGGTTGCAGTCGCCGCGCTTTGGCGTCCTTTCCCAGCTTAGTGAGAAAGAAACAAGGAAGTGGGCAGAAGAGTTTGATAAATTTGTCACTGCCCTGCATCAATTATACGACACGGATGATAAGAATTTAATACCTCTCACAATAGTGCTTTTTAAAAGTAAAAAGCAATTTTCTCCCTATCGAAGTCGTACCGAATCCGGTCAGGCTAAAAATGTTGTTGGGCTGTTTGTTAATCTGGATGATTTCAGCATTATCGGGCTGCCCGGATTGAGAGACTACAAAAAGACCCGAAGGGTTATCTTGCATGAGGCAGTGCACTGGTACATGAATTCTCAGAGATTTGATCCTCCGCTCTGGCTGGAAGAAGGTGTTGCTGAACTTTTTTCAACGTTTGAAGTAAAGAATGGTAAAGGCCGCTGGGGTTTGCCTATACAGGCTCATATTGATTACCTGGATTTTCGAAGTTTGCAGCCGACCAGAGAGTTTCTTCTTGCCAGTCTGGATGAGGCGTTGCATGAGTTGGATACCTATTACCCCCAGGCATGGGCCATGGTGCATTACTTTATGTTCGGTAATCGTGGGGAAAACAGGGAAAAATTTACTGCTTTTTTATCGGAGCTGGGCAAAAAAGGCACAGAGAAAGCTTTTGAATCCGCCTTTGGTATTACCTATGAGGAGTTTGATCGGCACTTGCGGCGCTATGTCCGCAGTGGAAAATACGGTATCGGTGAAATAGAGCTGACTGATACTAATACTGAAACGGAAGTGGGTCCAGCTTCAGATGCTATGGTTCAGTTCGCGCTCGGGCGTCTGGCCGTTGCAGGAGGTAATTTTGATAAGGGTATGCAGCATGCTGAGGCAGTTATCTCAAGTATGCCTTCCCGTCCTGAAGGTTATGAACTTTTGGCTATGGCATCCAGAGGTCCTGAAAACAAAACCAAACATATTGAAGCGTTGGAAAAAGCTATCAGCCTCAATTCCAGTGATTCTCAGGTTTATTTCATGCAGGCCGCCATGCTGCAGGAAGAAAACTGGAGAAAAGATTTTAAGCTGGATGAAGCCTTAGAGAAGGATGTAGCGAGACGTATTGCTGATATGTATAAAAAGTCCATTTTGCTGCGTCCGACCAACAAATCTGCTTACGAAGGCTTCGCAGTAGCGCTTCTGAATTTAAATACATATGAAGAAGAGGAGAGGAAGATATTGGAACTGGGGAGACGTTTATATCCACAAGAAGGATCTATATTAGTAGGATTAGCCGCTCTGGCCAGGATTGATGGAGATATTGACTCTTTCAACCAAAACCTTGAAGAGTCCTATGGGGATTCTATGGGCTTGCCTATAAAGCTGAAAATAGATCTGATCACCATGCAGATGTACGCCTATCACGAATGGCTGTTGAAGCAGTTGGAGCCGTTGATCAAAGAAGAAAGATTTGAAGAAGCGGAGGCATTATTAGAGCAGCAAAACTCTCTTTCTTATATATCAAAAGATTTACGTAAAGTGCTCGATAGGATAGATGACATTCTCTACTCATACAAACGGCTGTATACCGCTAATCTTGCGATAAAGGCCCTAAAATTTGATGAGGCCATAGCTATTTTTGAAGATATTGAGAATGATGAAAGAATTACGGGACAGGCAAAGATGACCGCTCGACGTATGTTGTCAAATATGGAAAAATTAAAGAGTTATTTTGATGAAAAGAGAAACAAACCTTAAAGGATTATTTATAAGGAGGACATTCAATTGAATTGTGGAAGAAACGGGGTCAGAGCTACACATATGACAAAAATAGTGATTCTGTCAAATGTGTAGCTCTGACCCCCAGAACTCAGCTCAGGTCGGACTAAGACAAGTTATTTAATTATTTAAGGATGTCACCCTTTATCAAAGTATTGGAGATTTACTATGACACCATCTGATATTGGCCAAACCGTAAGTTCCACATTAGGGTTCCAGTCGAATCCGTTTATAATGCTTACATTTATCGTCGCGCCTGCTATTCTCACGAATGCTTGTGCATTACTTGCCATAAGCACTAGCACACGTTTTGCTAGAGCAATGGATATGGCAAAAGTAATAGCAAAACAAATAGAGAGTGGCATTGATATGAATCCTACGAGATTGGATAGGTTGGTGAATGAATTTACAACTGCCGAAACCAGGGGCCTATTGCTTTTAAAGGCCTTGCGATGCTTTTATTTGTCCCTTTCCTGCTTTGCAATGGTTGCCCTGGTTTCATTATTGGGATCAGCAAGTACGATATTGAAATCCCGGTTGGCTGAAACGGTTTTTTTAAATTTCGTCCTGCTACTCGGCGTGATTGCAGTAGTGAGCATAGTATACGGAGTAATTCTTTTGCTTCGGGAAATTCGCATGGTGATAAATGTATTGCATAAACGCATCAATGAGATTAGACAAACTATGGAAACAAAACAGATGGAAGCGAAATAGGGGTACTTCAAAATATTGAATCGTGGTCAGCCCTTGACATTGGACAAAAAGAGAGACGTAAAAACAAAAGTGTCAGGCCTACACATTTGGTAAAGTGAAAACAAGGGGGTCAGAGCTACACAATTGACAAAAATTATGATTCTGTCAAATGTGTAGCTCTGACCCCCATATTTATAAAAGGAGATTCCAATGCTTGGCGCTGTTGCAGGTCGAAGTCGGGTCGGACCAAAACAAGTAGCTGTAATTAATTTAAAAGCATCACAGGAAGGCGTAAAAAGAGGGACGCTGTAAGGTTATTAAGTTATTCAAATTGTAACCTTAATATTTATGAAATCAGTATTATACGCCCGGGATGTAACCTCATTTCACTTGAAGAATGGCAAAATCAATGAAAGCAGTGTGAAAAACCAACAGTGTCCAGAATTCAGGAACAGGATATGAAAACCGGAGTCAGCCATTTTACGGGGAATAAAGTGATCAAAATAAAAATGCTTTTAGGCAGTATTTTGTTAATATCTTTTTTATCAGGAAACCATTACTCCTTTGCCGGAGAATTGAAATGGGAAAAATCCGTAACATCGGCCTTTTATAAGGCAATGTCCGAAAAAAAGAAGATAGTGCTCTTTGTCGGAAGAAATAGCTGTGGAAAATGCAGGTACATGAGAACGCAGGTATTTGAGTCTGTGAAGCCCCCGGTTAAGACATTGCTTGAGAATAACTTCGTTCTATGGTTTTCGGATGTGGATGAAAGTACTGAATGGCATCGTACTGCCACTGATTTAAAGGAGATATCATTGCCTCTTATTTGTATTATTGACCCGGACAGCGGCAAGGTTTACGAAGATCGAACCACAGGGATGGAACATGCTCCTGATTTTTACTCCCGTCTGTTGAAACATGTTGGAAAAACAGAGGGGTCACGTGAAAAAGGGGACGTCCTTAAATAGGTAATTAAATTATCAATACTGCAACGAAGCTTTTCAGCACCTGATCACACCCCAAGAATGGAGAAGATGGATGATTGGAAAAGAGACCAAAGAAAACGGCGTTGAGAAAAAAAAGATCATATGTTGGCCTTCGCCCGGCTGCATCCATATGTGCGGATTGGTCGCGACGGTGAAAGACGGCAGGCTTGAAACCCTTAGCGGCAACAAGGACTACGTGACGCCAAACCGCGGCTGCGCCGACAGGATGCCTCATCATACCAAGTGGCTCTATAGTTCAGACCAGCTGCTTTATCCCTTAAAACGAAAGGGGGAACGCGGGGAAAACAGGTGGGAGCGAATTTCCTGGGATCAGGCCCTTGACGAGATCGCGGAAAAACTCTCGGATCTCAAGGCCAGGTACGGCGCAGAGACCCTTGCCCTTCAGGAAGGGACCTACCGGAATGACCAATACCCCGCACGCACACGGTTTCTTCACCTTTTCGGAAATCCGGTGAATATCGGCTGCGCAGGAACAATATGCTACTGCAACACAGTGGCCCTTTCATACGCCCTCATTGGATGCGCCCAGGGTCCCCCTAGGATGGGGGAGGCACGATGCATTGTGTTGCACGGGTGCAATCTGCCCCATACGGCGCCGCTTGAATGGCGTATGGTCAGGCAGCGGCTGGAAGAAAACAAGACAAAACTGATTATCATCGATCCGAGAAAGACCGAGGCAGGTAGTTACGCCGACATGTGGCTTCAACTCCGGCCGGGTACGGATACAGCTCTTCTTATGGCCTGGATAAATGTAGTCGTTGAGGAAGGGCTTTTTAACCGATCTTTTGTCAAACAGTGGACCTCTGGTTTTGACGAACTCGTGAAAAGAGCGGCTGAATATCCGCCGGAAAAGGTATCGGAAATCACGTGGGTGCCTGCAGAGGCAATCAGGGAATCGGCAAGGATGTATGCCACAAACTGGCCCGCGGTCCTCAAGTTCGGGTCTGCCTCGGACATGCTGGGGCTCAACTCCATCAGGGTTGAGCAAGCCCGCGTCTGCCTACGCGCCATTACTGGGAACCTCGCTGTAGGCGGCGGTGAGACCGCGGAGGGGCCTGGTCCCGTTATTAACGGCAAGATGGGTATCAGAGATTCCATGCTGGGGCTGCCCGAAAAGGTCAGTCCTGAACAGAGGAAAAAGCAGATCGGTTCAGACCGATTCAAACTCATGGGCTGGCCTGGATATGAAATCATGAGCAAGTATCACGAGGAAACCTACGGCGTGCCTTTCCCCTCAACAGCCCATAACTTTATTTCTGTTCAGCCTCTTATATGGGAAGCGATCCAAAACGGAAAACCTTATCCCATCAAGGCGATGATTACCTGGGCAAGCAATATTCTACTCAATGCGGGTGACGTGAAGACCATTTACAGGACGCTTAAGAGCCCTAATCTTGAGCTACATGTGGTCCTGGAGCATTTTATGACCCCCACCGCACTGCTCGCGGACTATGTGATTCCCATGGCCAGCAAGCTTGAAAAGCCCTGTTGTCACACATACGAGGATTTTGCGCCCTATATGGCCTGTGGAGAGGCGGCTATCACACCCCTGGGCGAACGCCATCAGGATTACCTCTTTTGGAAGGGGCTTGCCGACCGCCTAGGTTTCGGTGAGTATTTTCCATGGAAGGACGAGGAGGAACTGGCTGATTATCGTCTGAAACCCCTTGGCCTCACTTTCAAGGAGGTTGCCGCCGAGAAGTATTATGTCTACAGTGACGAGTCCTGGACATATGATAAGATCAATCCCAGGACCGGAAAGGCTACTGGATTCGCCACACACTCCGGCAAGGTGGAGCTCTATTCCCATGTACTGGAACAACTGGGTTATGATCCCCTGCCCTATTACCAGGAGCCGCCGGAGAGTCCTGTCAGCACACCGGACGTCGCAAGAGAATACCCCTTCATTCTTATCACAGGCGGTAATTTCAGGCCCATGTTTCATTCGGAGAACAGACATATCGGAATGGGGACCCGCGAGCAGTACCCTGATCCCATAATGGACATACACCACGACACTGCCCATAAGCTTGGCATCCTGGACGGCGACTGGGTTTACGTTGAGACTTTGAGGGGAGTGATCAGGCAAAGGGCCAGACTCACCGACGAGATCGATCCCAGGGTAATCAATGTGCAAAGTCACTGGTGGTTTCCAGAAAGGCCTGCAAAGGAGCCATGGCTGCACGGTCTGTGGGAATCCAATGCCAATGTACTCACCATAAGCGACCCCGAGACATTTGACCCGGTAACCGGTGGCTGGCCACTCAGGGCGCTTCTCTGCAAGATCTATAAAGCTGTATCACTGATTAGAAAGTGAAAACAAGGGGGTCAGAGCTACACAATTGACAAAAACACCTTCTTTTGGGACCTTAATATAGATTAATCAACAGATTGTCTTGGCTCGACTCCGGACCAAAGGGAGTAGGGGACGTACTTCAAAAAACGAAAATAGGTTATAGAATTAATAATATTCTATTTTTTGGAAACAAACATGTGCGTAAAAATCGTTTTCCATGAACTGTATTACAACTCTGATTATGCGATGGATCCCGCGGCTTCTCATGGGCGTTTAGATGGGATCATGAAAATTATAAAAAGTAAGCCCCAACTGTATGGGATAATCACACCGAATCCGGCCAGCGAAGCCGATATTCTCATGGCGCACAGCCGGGATCACTATCTGCGCATCAGGAAGGATCATCTTCTGTATGAAATATCCTCCTTAGCCGCGGGAGGAGCAATAATGGCGGCTGAAAAGGCCTATGATGGGTATGCGTCTTTTGCAGTGATACGACCACCAGGGCATCATGCATCGGCTGATTCATGCTGGGGCTACTGTTACTTCAACAATATGTCCATAAGCCTGCTCAAGCTTTATTCAGAAAAGAAGATTAAAAAGGCCTTTATACTTGATTTTGATCTTCATACCGGAGACGGGAATATCAACATTTTGACAAATCGGGATGACGGATTCATGGTCACAATACTCAATCCTGCTTCGCCAGATAGGGGTGGCTACATCCGGGAAGTTGAGGCGTGCATGAAAGACATTACGGATGTTGATATTTTCGCTGCGTCTGCAGGATTTGACCAAGGCATCCATGATTGGGGAGGCCTTCTTTATCCGGAGGATTACAGGGAGCTCGGACGACTGATGAAGGAATACTCGGAGAGGCTTTGCAGGGGACGAAGATATGCAATTCTCGAGGGCGGTTACAACCACGAAGCAATCGGTTTAAATACAGATTCTTTCTGTGAAGGATTCGCCTAGTGAAAACAAGAGGGTCAGAGCTACACAATTGACAAAAATAGTGATTCTGTCGAATGTGTAGCTCTGACCCCCATATTTACAAAAGGAGATTCCAATGCTTGGTGCCGTTGCAGGTGACATCATTGGTTCCGTTTATGAGCATGGCGGCATAAAGACAAAGTCGTTCGATCTGTTTTCTCCTGACTGTTTCTTTACGGACGATTCAATACTTACAATCGCTTTGGCAGACTCGATCCTGAAAGATACAAACTACATTGACAATCTAAAAAGGTTCTACCGTTTATATCCCAATGGCGGGTATGGGGGCAGTTTTCATCGCTGGGCGCTCAGTAAGAGCACACTGCCATACTATAGTTATGGTAATGGCGCCGCCATGCGCATAAGCCCGGTAGGTTTCGCTTATAACGACCTTGATACTGTCTTACAAAAAGCAGCCGGGTTCACGGAAGTCACCCACAATCACCCTGAAGGGATCAAAGGAGCGCAAGCTACAGCCGTTGCGATATTCCTAGCCAGGACCGGCAGGTCTAAGGAGGAGATCAGGGATTACATAGAGAAGAGGTTTCAATATGACCTGAGCCGGCACATTGATGAAATCCGTCCATCTTACCGATTCGAGATCTCCTGCCAGGAGACTGTGCCGCAGGCAATAAGGGCATTTATTGATTCAACAGGATTTGAAGATGCTGTCAGGAACGCCGTGTCCCTTGGAGGTGATTCAGACACCCTGGCATGCATTACAGGCGGTATTGCCCAGGCATATTATGGCGCTGTGCCTGAATCTATAGAGACCAGGGTATACGAGATCCTGGATGCAAGGCTTGGCAATATTACCAGGGAGTTTATGCTAAAATATTATTAATGTAGGGGCTGGGATCGGGCCAGGCGAAGTTGAAAAATTATCTCATTGCCCATACCCTTCAGCTCATGGCTTATTCCCTTTTGCTCATGGCTCATAGCTGATAGCTCATAGGGAATATGGATAAACCCGAAATACGAATATCGAAATTCGAAATAGATTAAACTGATGGTGCAAGCAAAAGCTTAAAGGCTGGATTCCCCGCCTGCGCGGGGAATGACGGGTTTGGGACTGGAATACCGGCTGTAAAAAATTAGGGGACGTCGTTAACTATCGTGACAAACTATTTTTCCACTTATATGCTGATGATCAGTGGCCAGAAAAGAGAACCCCGGTTAAACAGGCTACGCGATTAACGGGTGCAAGAAGAGAAAAGAGAAAATAGGAAAGAGGAGAGAGGAAATAGGAAATAGAAAAGAGGAAAGTGAAAGGAGAAATCAGACATGGATAAGACAAAATACGGGAAATATATAATTACGGAAACGAAACTTCCGGCACCGCCTCCCGGCGAGGCGGCACCCGGGCCGGCAACCGGAGAACGTACAGGCGAGATGGTCTTGCATGTAACGGATGAGGTCATCAAAGGGGCTTTTTATTTGAATTGCGCCCTCATATGGAAAGCGTCTGATAAAGGAAGTCCCGGAATCCGTCACGCTCATAAAGAGTATGATGAATACGTCGGGTTCATGGGAAGCAATCCGGCTGACCCGCATGATTTATGCGGGGAAGTGGAATTCTGGCTGGATGACGAAAAGCATATGTTGACCAAGAGCTGCGCGGTCTTTATACCCAAAGGTCTTATGCATTGCCCCGTATACTTCAGGAGAGTCGACAGGCCGATTTTTTATTTCAGCACTGCTCCCACACTGATATACGGAAAAGACCTGCTAAAGTGATCTTGATCGTGTTCATTATAATAAATAAAGGTTTTGTCATGCGCTCTAAAGGAGGAAGTTATGGGATCCACAAGGCAGGATTATTCCGTATTCGGTAAATTCAATTTTGAACGAAACCCCGTAGGCATCAAGTTTCTGCTTAACAAACCAGATGGCTTGGAACTGACGGATAAGGTCATGCCTATTTGCAGGATGTTTGTGAAAGTGCAGAAAAGCAGTCCTTTTTATGCGGGGAAAGATAATTTTTCTTGTGTTGACAGGATGCTGTTGGGGATGACAGACCCTGATCCGACAATGGAAAGCGGCCAGATCGGATTCTATGTAAAATTCCCAAAGGCACTGTCAGATATGTAGCTTTTTCATCAATAGATAAGCTGACCTTTGATCCTGACCTGCTGATTATAACAGCCAAACCGTCTGATGCGGAAATTCTATTCAGGGCTCTAAGTTATTCCACGGGGAAACCCCTTACATCCAAAATTACGCCTGTACTGTCATGCGCCTGGATTATAGTCTATCCTTATATTACCGGCGAACTTAATTACACTGTCGGTTACGGTATAAGAATGCAAAAGATACTGCCTGAAGGCCTTTTCCTGATATCCGTGCCGTATGATCTGATTCCAATGCTTATAAACAATCTGAATGAAATGGAATGGATTCTTCCAATGACAACACTAAGTGAGGAAGAAAGAAAAGAATATTCCTTAAAAATTATGGATGAAATTCAGCAGGAATATTTGACAAGCAAATGAAAGGGGACATTGTTGACTGGCTTAACTAACTTTCGCTTGTCAACACAGTCAACGACGTCCCCTAAATTTTATCCGCCTTCGCAGAAGACCACGTGCTTGCTCGTGGTTGAATGCGCAAATGATCGCTTGCTACGGCGCGATGTCGCCATCAGTCTAGGCGGGTAACCGCTTCGTCTTGTCTCGGCGTAGCTCATAGAGCGAAGACGGGTATTTTAATGGAACCCCGGGTTTACCCGTGGGGCTCCATTATGAATGATCCTTTATCAAATCAAATGAAGTATCCAGTTTCAGGTTTCTAGTTTCAATATTACTATCCTAATATCGCTTTCAGATCCTCATCCGGTGTTGAAATCGGCTTGATATTGAACTTTTCTACCAGAACATTCAACACGTTGGGTGAAACAAAGGCCGGAAGACTCGGTCCCAGCCTGATATCCTGGATGCCTAAATGCAAAAGCGTCAAGAGTATGGCACAGGCTTTTTGCTCGTACCACGATAAAACCATGGATAAGGGAAGATCGTTTACTCCGCATTCGAACGCACCCGCAAGCGCCACGGCGATCTGAATGGCGGAATAGGCATCGTTGCACTGTCCTATAT
>SMTZ1_10002926_pt1 | contig 21300 bp, 26 predicted proteins | sample DeeMarSWOR136_30_FD_25667 | JGI IMG/M metagenome (IMG submission 25667) | reverse complement strand
TCCTGAGCCTACTCAATATAAGTCTCTTTATAATTCTGGAACTGGTGAGACTTATATTGTTAAAGATCTCACTAAATATGTTCAACCAGATTTTTTTTCAGATGTTATTTCTGGTTTGACTGATGGTAATTCAGCCCGAGAATTTGTTGATGAAGTTGTGAATTTAAAAAATCAATTAATTTCTTTTGGCTCTGGTCTAAGTGATTCTTATCAATGGTCAGCTGAAACATTAACTGAAGGACGTGGTAAATGTGGGGATACTTCTATTTTAGTGGCCAGTTTAATAAAGGCAGGTGAAAACGAAGCGAATTATGGATTGGAAGTTTATATTTGGTATTGTGATTTGGATAATATGAATGATCCTCAGGATGTAAATCATGCTATTGTTGGTGTTGAATATTCTGATGGTGGTAGTGAACTTATTGAAACTACTACGGATAATTTTTATAGTCATGAACAGATTTTTGGATGGAAATTCGTAGTTTGAGGGAGGAAAAATATGAAACCAGAAAAACGAGTTGAAGTATGGAATACTTTTTTTATGATAGCAAGAGAACAAGCAATAAACCTGAATAAGGCAATTAATAATGAGCCTATTAAAAGAGATTTTATACCAAAGGGCGGAATATTACCAGATATTGAATATTTCAAACTCACAACAATTCTAATGTGTTATTTTGCAATTGAATCAAGGATTAATCATCTAATTATGGAATTTAAAGAAAAAAAGGAAATTTCTGATACTATTCTAAAAGAATTTTTAAATTCTAATACTAAAATTAAGTGGCAATTCTTACCCTTGTATACAAAAGGGGAAAAAATTAGTTATAAAGATAATCCTCATAAAGCGATAAGTGAAATATGTAAACGTAGAAATGGTATCGTTCATGTTGATTATGGAAAATTAGAAAATAATTTAAAAAAGATTTCCCCAAAAAAAACCTTGGGATTATTCAAACAATTCGTTCATGCTATGGAAAATATGAATGTTTTATTAAAACGAATATCAAAAGAACGAAAAAATGTTCTGAAGATAGGAAAAATTTAATTTAGTAAATAATAAAAAAATAGTATTGTTAATGATTAACACGATTACATACACAAAGTTTAAATACCAGAAGAAAAATTGGAGAAAAAGTAGTATTTTTATTATTTAATATATTGTTAGCAAAAATAAAAGCTACTTTTAAAAATAACAGATAAATATCTTAAATAATCATGAAATATCAGTTTGAGTTATCAAAAGAGCATAAAACACTTCCAACTTCTGAAATATTAGCATGTTTACGGGCTGAAGATATAAACTTTAATGTTTTAGAGTCAAACGAAGATGTTTTTATTATTGAAACAGATTCAGATAAGAAAAAAATTCAAGAAATTTCAAGAAGATTATCTTTTACATACTATATAGATAAATTTCTTTTTTCATGTTCACCAATAAAAAATGATATTAAAACTAAATCGATAAATAATATAATTGAAAAACCGGGTTCAATTGCTGTAAGATATAGAAATAGATCAAACAGTGTGAATTCCCAAACAATTGTTAAAACATTAGCTGAGATATATACTCAGGGTAGAAATGTATCTCTTAAAAATCCAGATAATGAGATACGAGGATTAATAACAGATGCAAAACTATATGTCAGTTTGAATTTAATTGAAATAAATAGAAGACAATTTGAGGAGAGAAAGGTTCAATTTCGTCCCTTTTTTTCACCAATTTCTTTACATCCAAAAATCGCACGAACATTGGTTAATCTCTCTTCTGTAAAAAGTAATGAGAAATTATTGGATCCATTTTGTGGAACTGGTGGAATACTTATCGAAGCTGGATTAATTGGAGCAAAAGTAATTGGTAGCGATATTGAAGAAAAAATGATAGACGGCTGTAAAAAAAATCTAGATTTTTATAAGATTAAAAACTATAAGTTATTTTGTAGTGACATAGGTAATATCGATAAGCATGTAGATAAAGTCGATGCTGTTGTAACAGATATGCCCTATGGAAAATCAACGACCACAAGAGGAGAAGATATGAATATACTTTATGAAAGGTCTTTTAAAAACATCTCAAACATCTTAAAAGAAAAAGGTAGAGCTGTTATTGGATTATCAAATAAGGATTTCATATCAATTGGAGAGAAATATTTTTCAATTGTAGAAAAACATGATTTTAGATCACATCGTAGTCTTACTCGTCATTTTGTGGTATATCAGAATTAACCACAATGCTTTTACAATAAAGTATTATCTCCCTTTTTAATGACGCAACTGAGAATAATCTTCCTTGGTACAAGTGGTAGTTGGCCTACAATAAAAAGAAGTGCTCCTTCTATTGCTATTAAAAGAAGTGGTGAGGTGATACTTTTTGATTGTGGGGAAGGTACCCAACGTCAGCTTCAGAGATCAAACCTTAGTTATATGCAGATATCAAAGATTTTTATTACACATTTTCATGGGGATCATTTTCTAGGAATTCCTGGTCTCATTCAAACTATGCAATTAAATGATAGGGAGATTCCATTACATATATATGGTCCCAAGGGTATAAACAAACTGACCAGTCAGCTTTTATCCTTAGGATATTTTGTACCAAATTATAAAATAGTTGCACATGAAGTAGATGAAGGATCAAATCTAGATTTTAAAGAATATAATATTAACGTATTAAGAGTGAAACATGGTGTACCAACAATTGCATATGCTTTAGAAGAAAAAATGCGACCTGGAAAATTTAATAAACTAAAAGCCCTAAAATTAGATATTCCTGAAGGACCGTTATTTAGTAAATTACAAAGAGGAGAAACAATAACCTTAGTTGATGGTAAAAAGATTAAGCCAAGTATGGTACTTGGTCCTCCTAGAAAGGGCAGAAAAATAGTAATATCGGGAGATACAAGACCAATAGAAGAAATGATTGATTTTGCCAGGGATGCTGATGTATTAATTCATGAGGCAACATTTGATTCTACTTTTGAAGATATATCAAGTGATTATGGACATTCTACTGCTATGCAAGCTGCAACAATTGCAAAAAAGGCAAATGTAGAAAAATTATTATTAACTCACATTAGTCCAAGATATTTAGATAGTAGTTTGATACAAGAAGAAGCGCGTAAAGTTTTTAAAAATTCTTATGCAGTAAAGGATTTTCAAGAAATTGAGGTTAAATTGAAAAATTAAACTTTTAATTTTATTATTTTACCTCTTTTTTTAAAATTGAGCTTAAACATTTGCTTAAACTGTTTTGCGCCTCGAGTTCAAATACAACTGGTGCATCTGATGCCCATCCACCAAATGCTTGTATTAAATCCCTAATATCAGCATCTTTTGTGGAAGTCCAATTGTCTTCTCTCATTTGTTCATTATCAATAAATGCAAATAAATTTTTTTTATCTTTTTCATCTTTTGATGGTGTAACAAAAACATTGAAAGTTGATTGATTTCCATCTTCATCCTGCTTATAAAAAATACAACTTTTCGAAGTAGCTTGATAAATTCCATATTTATGTGCCATCTTTTAGTCCCTCCATTATTTTAAAAATTATATTTTGATATCTCTTTTATGTTTTTAATAATAGCGATGCAGATAAATTTTAAAATGTTGGTAATATCATAATTTTATTAAGTAGTTCATACTATTATCTTTGGGATTTTTATGGAGGAGCGTCCATCTTACGATGAATACTTTATGGAAATGGCTCATGTTGTCTCTAAAAGAAGTACATGTTTAAGAAGAAAAGTTGGAGCATTACTTGTAAAAAATAAACATATTTTAAGTACTGGTTATAACGGCGCTCCAAAAGGACTCAAACATTGTTCTGAAGTTGGATGTCTTAGAGAAAATTTAGATATTCCTTCTGGGGAGAGACATGAACTTTGTAGAGGCCTTCATGCAGAACAAAATGCAATAATTCAAGCAGCAGTATTTGGAGTATCAATAAAAGATTCAACATTATATTGCACAAATACACCATGTGTGGTCTGTGTAAAAATGTTGATAAATGCAGGTGTTAAAGAAATTATATTTTCTGGTGATTATCCAGATGAGTTAGCAAAGAGAATGCTTAATGAAAGTAGTATTAAAATTAGAAGCTTTAATAATAAAAATCTATCTGGAATCGAAAAGAACTCGTTTGTATTAGATGAAAAAGATGACAAAGCTGTCCAATTATTCTCAGAGTTGGGGATGCCAAAAAATCTTGCAAAAACTTTGATGTATATATCTCAGGTTGATGAATGCAGATCTGCCGATGTTGAACAAGGTGCCGATCTTCGACAACCTGAAGTAAGTGTTGCTATGCAAGAGATGAGAAGGAGAGGATGGGCAAAAAAGAGGGATCTTAAAAAGAAAGGTAAAGGTCGCCCAGTACATATATACAAATTGACAAAACCATTACCAGATATTCTTAAAAACTTCGAAAATGAAAAAATGAAACAGGTAGAAACCATTAAAAACGATTTATCAGAATTACATAATTTAATCAAAGGTTACTAATCTAAGGTTTTTCATCATAAATAGCATTTGTTTAACTTTTCGTTTTTTATTATAGTTTATAATCCCTTTCACATATCGGCGGTGTAAAGTTGGAGAAAAGGATTAAAAAAATATTTAGTAATAATGAAAAAAAAACTGATGTTATTTTGATTAAAAATTCAGAAATGCCATTTATTGATGATAATTTTTTTTATGTTACTGGTCTTACTCATGGAATATTTGAAGGCTCATTTGCAGTTTTATATCCAGATGGAAAAATAGAGTTAATAGTACCACAACTTGAAGCAGAAACAGCAGAGAAAACAGGTGCTAATATTTGTGTTTACAAAGATGAATCTGAATTTAATAAAATCTTAAAAAATTCTGTTTTTTCATATAAAAATATTGGTTTGAATTTTAAAGGAATCTCAATAAGAGATTTTTTAAAATTAAAAAATTTGTTATCAAACTCAGATTTTTTTGATGTTTCAGATTCGATTGAAAAAACAAGACTTATCAAGGATGAAATTGAAATAAAATCTATTAGAAAAGCTTGTAAAATTGTAGATATTGTTGTTGATAAGATACCAGAAATTGTTTGTGAAGGCATATTTGAATATGAACTTGCAGCAGAAATCAATTATTTAATGGAAAAAAATGGTGCTGATAAACCTGCTTTTGATACAATCTCGTCATTTGGAAAAAACTCTTCTGAGCCCCATTATACCCATGGAGATATAGATTTAAAAAAAGGAGACTTTATTTTATGTGATTTTGGTGCTTCTTTTAGAAAGTATAATTCTGATATTACTCGAACATTTATATTTGGTAAAGCCAGTAATTTGCAAAAGGAAATTTATAAATTAGTTTTAGATGCGCAAAAAATTGGTATCAACAAAATTAAACCAGGTGAAAAAGCATCAACCATACATAATGCTGTATACTCTTATATCCAAGGCACCAAGTTCAAAGACCGTTTCATTCATTCAACTGGTCACTCCCTTGGTATCTCGGTTCATGACAGCAGTGCTAGATTTAGTTCTAGTAGTGATATTTTATTGGAAGAAAATATGGTTTTTACAGTTGAACCTGGTATTTATATTCCAGGTTTTGGCGGTGTAAGAATAGAAGATGATATTCTGATAAAAAGGGGAGGAGTAGAATTATTAACTAAATCATCTAAAAATCTTATTGAAATATAAATTGATGTTTCCATTACCTTTTTATGAGGTTTTTTGATATGGCTTTTGAGTGATTCTGATGGGTTGGTATGACGAAGTTGAATACATAAGAAGACAGGCAAAGTTGAATAACGAATTTTTTGCTAGTTCACTTCCGATGATTGCTAGCGAAAATGTTTTATCACCTCTATGCAAGGAGATGATGCTTACTGATTTTCATGGTAGATATGCAGAAGGAACACCTGGACATAGATATTATGAGGGTTGTAAATTCTTTGATAATGTTGAAATAAAAGCAATGGAACTTGCTAAGAAGCTTTTTAACTGTAGTTATGCTGATGTAAGGCCTACTGCTGGAACTACTGCAAATATTGGTATTTTGAAAGCATTAATAAAACCAGGTGAATCTGCAATTGTTCTAGATCTTGCAAATGGTGCCCATATTTCATTTGGCAAATGGGGTGGTGCAGGTGTGAGGGGAATTAATCTTATCTCTTATCCTTTTAATGATGAATTGATGAATATTGATGTTGATGCTGCAATTAAACTCATTAAAGAAGTTAAACCAAAACTTGCATTAAATGGTCGTTCTGTTTTTTTGTTTCCAAGTCCGATTAAAGAATTAGCTGAAGCAATTCATGATGTAGGCGCCTATCTAGTTTATGACGCTGCACATGTTTTGGGTCTTATTGGTGGCAAACAGTTTCAGGATCCCTTAAGAGAGGGTGCGGATGTTATGAGTGGAAGCACCCATAAGACTCTTCCCGGTCCTCAGGGTGGTATGCTTGTGTCGGATCATAAGGGGGATACAGATGAGGATAAGTCATTTTTAAGAAAAATTGGTTTTGGAGTGTTTCCAGGTGTTACTTCTTCTTATCATCTTCATCACGTTGCAGCAAAAGCAATTGCATTTGCTGAGCACCTTGAGTTTGGTGAGGTATACGCAAAACAAACCATTAAAAATGCGCAACATTTAGCACAATCTCTGCACGATGAAGGATTTAAGGTATTTGGTGAAAATCTGGGATTTACAAAATCTCATCAAATATTAGTTGAAATCGGGCCTGGAAAGGGAAAAGAAGCATCTAAAAACCTTGAAAATGCAGGTATTGTAACAAATATGAATACTATACCAGGTGATACAGATCCATTAAATCCTTCAGGCTTGAGACTTGGTACTCCTGAGCTTACAAGAATTGGTATGAGAGAAAAAGAAATGGATGCTATTGCTGAATTCTTTAAGAGAACATTGTTAAAAAAAGATAATTCCAAGAAAATAAAGGCTGATATAAAAGAATTTAGAAAAGATTTCCAAGAGCTTCATTATTGCTTTAAAGATGGATTTAGAGGATATGATTACCATAAATTAGTTTAGATTCATGATTATTGCTCTAACCGGGACACCTGGAACTGGAAAGACTTCTGTTGCTGAAGTATTAAAAAGTAAAGGTTTTAAGATTGTTGATTTAAACAGATTAGCATGTGATAAAAATTTTATAATTGGAAGGGATAATAAAAGAGATTCATATATTGTTGATATTGAGAAATTTAACAAATATATACTTAATAATTACAGTGGAAAAGATATCGTTATAATTGAGGGCCATTTATCTCATCTTTTAAAATGTGTCGAAAAAATCATAATTCTAAGATCTCATCCAAGAATCCTTAAGAAAAATTTATCAAAAAAGGGGTGGAATGAAGAAAAAATAAAAGAAAATATTGAAGCAGAAATTCTTGATATAATACTGTGTGAAACAGTTGAAATTCATACAGAAAAAAATATTTTTGAGATTAATGTGTCTGATAAAGCAATTGGAGAAATCGCCGCTTCGATTATTGAGATTATAAATAACAAATTTAAAAAGATAAAAAAATACAAAATAGGCAAAATCGATTGGTCTGAAGAAATATTAAAGGACTTCTAGAAAGGTTGAACATAAATGGTGCTTGATAACCAAAGAAAAAATGTGGATCCAATATTGGATTCAATTGCAAAACTATTTATAAACATAAATCCTAATTCTTTGTCTTGGTTATCTTTATTTTTTGCTTTCCTTGCTGGTTTATTTTTTTATTTATCTGCCCCAAGTCAAGAGTCTATTAATTTTTATCTTTATATTGCAGTAATTTTTGTATTCTTAAACGGTCTTTTTGATGCAATTGATGGAAAGGTTGCTAAATTAGCACATAAAACATCAAAAAGAGGAGATTTCCTAGATCATGCATTGGATAGATATGCTGATGTCTTTATAGTTGGGGGCATTGCATTAAGCCCATGGTGCAGATATCCAAGCATTGGTATGCTTGCAATTATTGGAATGTTACTCACAAGTTATATGGGAACTCAGGCTCAGGCAGTTGGTTATAAAAGAAACTATTCAGGACTTCTTGGAAGAGCTGATAGGCTTGTACTACTAATGATTGCGCCTATTATTCAACATATTTTGCTATATTATTCCAATTTTAAGTTACCCTTGGAGTTGAATCTTTTAGAATGGGTATTGATTTATTTTGCAGTATTAGGAAATATTACAGCTGTTCAACGATTTTATAGCACATTAAGATATTTTAAAAAAAACATTAAAAAATAAGTATAATTTTGTGGGGGGTAAGGAAGGGAAAATTGGAAAAATAAAACCACCTCCCCCACAAATTTTCCTTAACAATTAATCATAAATCCATAATACTTACGGTCCCATACATTGTTCCATCTTTATAACAATCAGGGCTATAGGATATAGAAACAGAAATGTTATTACAGATTCTATTTCTTAGGACACTATCTATATCCTGTTTATTCAATCCAAGTTTTTTCCCTAGGTCATGGATTCTTTCTTTTTTCATTTTATCTTTATCTCCCCAAAATTTATACTGTTAGAGCTTATTTAAAACTTATTTTGTTGTCTTTGTACAAAATACCATTTTTTTATAAAAAATGCTGATTCTGCACAAAAAATATAATTTACTGTGATATTTTATACAAAAATTAGGAGGAAATGTATGTGGGGGAGGAAGATAAGCAAGGTATGATTGGATAAAATGCTCCCCACAAACTTTTCCTTTAGTATGGATAAATCATTATTAAGATAAAAAGTTATCGCTTAATATATTAAATTTACAGGTACTTAATTTGAGAAAACAAATATAAAAATAGATAACTACAGACTTAGAATATTTTTTGGAACTGGTAATTTCTGTAAAAAATCAAATAGAAGGGGATTGACTAAATGTTGTCTGTTTATTGGCCAGTGTGACAAAACAAGGTCTGGTATTTCATAATGATTATTTGGAAATACAGTTAATTCTTCCCACTGAGATTTGTCACCATCTCCCCAAATAGCAATAATCTTTGCTTGTATCTGAAGTGTGATACCTTTTTCACCTGTTAATAAAATCATTTTGTAATATCCCCTAATATTAGTAAAGATAGTTTTGTAATAGGTTGAATGAAGGGGATATTCACCAATATAAATGAACACATTTGCACCAGATTCACCAAATCCAAATCTGTTTATTACACGCCCTGTAATAGTAGCAAATCCAGAATTTGTTATTTTAGAAATTTCTATATTTACTTTTTTTTCTGTATTTGTTGCATTTACAGACAATACACTAGATAAAGATATAAACATAATAATTACTAGTAAAACTGTTAATAACAATTTTTTCATCCTTTTTTCACCTTCCTTTTAATTTTTTTTTGGATTTATATCCTTATAGGTTACGAAGGGATATTTATATATACTTATTATTAATACTAATTTTATTTTAAAGGACATTTTTTAGTAATTTTAATATTAATAATTTAGATATGCAATTTCAGCTTGACATCTTACAATTATATGTGTATTTTCGACAATTATTGATTTTCCTCCCCAGAATAAGATTCCTGTAGCGCCTTTTAATTCAATATTGATAATTTCTTTGCCCCATATGAACTTAAAATTTCCACCACCTCTAATCATAATATTTATTGTTTCATCAAATTCACCTTTTGCATTAATTGTAAAATCTTTTTTAAAGAAATTTAGATATAAGCCAAATCTCCAGAGAAGTGGTCCTGTGACTTCGTTACATTTTCCAAATATAATAATAATGCAATCATTATAGATTTCAGGATTTACAGCCTCTGTGGTTATCGGTTCATTAGAACCTACATTATTTCCAAGAACTATTTGCATCGAAAATGATATTAGTAAAAATATCGTTGTTATTATTGAAAATTTTTTAGTAATCACACCGCTCATTCATTTTCACCTCCTCTAGAATTATATTGTATCTAATTTTATTTAAACTTTACTAAAAATCATTACTAATAATTAAAAGTATAATTATGTATCATAATATTATTTAAATTAATTATTAAATAATTTATATCTCAAATATTTTAATTCAAACCTTTAACAGTTAAAGATTTTAAGAAATTATTATATAACTTAGGGTGATTGTTTAACTCTTTAGAAGATTTTAAATTATTCTTATTTAATTCATCTGATTTTATATCAGATGTTAAATTAATTATTCTTTCTGCAACAACAAAAACTTTTACAATGTTTCCGATTTCAATTAACTCTTCTCTATCTGAAGTTAACCCAACCACATTAATATTTATATATCTCACCTCCCTTGTGTTAGTCATTATCTAACATGTATATATTTGTCACTCATACTAAATAAACTTTGTGAAATTTTAAAATTATAATATTCTATGTAGTAAATGCAGTATGAAGATTTAGATTAGTGCAAAATACCTATTTTAATCAATTATTCTTAAATCATAATTAATTATTTCTAATATGGTTTAAACTTAAAATGAATCGTAATAATGCAATAATAGTAGCCTTAAATTCAGATATTTCAGAGATAGTTGATTTAGCTGATTCTCTTGATTACAAAATTATTAAGACTTTTATACAACGTAGACAAAATCCAGATGTAAATAGCTATATTGGAAGCGGGAAAGTCGAAGAAATAAAAGATTTTATAGAAAAATCTGATATAAAAATTAATTTAGTAATTGTTGATGGAGAACTCAAACCTTCACAATGGTTTAATCTTGAAAAAAAGACAGGTATTGATGTATTTGATAGAGTAAGACTAATTTTAGCAATTTTTGAAGAAAGAGCTGATAAAAAGGAAGCAAAGCTTCAAGTTAAATTAGCTCAATTACAGTATGAGAGACCTTTTGTTCGAGAACTTATACATCGTGCGAGAGCTGGAGAACATCCAGGTTTTATGGCTGGTGGAGAATATCAAGTCGATGACTATTATGAGATGATAAAAAAACAAATGAAAAAAATTAAGGAACAATTAAGTAATATACGTAATCAAAGAGAAGTTCGTAGACAACATAGACATGTTGTTGGTTTTTATTTAGTTTCACTTGCAGGTTATACAAATGCTGGTAAAAGTAGTCTATTAAATCTACTCTCTGATGAAAAGGTAAAAGTTGAAGGTAGATTATTTTCCACACTATCTACTACAACTCGAAAAATAAGTAAGAAAAGTGTTCCAATATTATTAACAGATACTGTTGGATTTATACAAAACCTTCCCGCGTATATAATAGATGCTTTTCATTCTACTTTAGAAGAAATTGAAGTTGCTGATTTAGTTCTATTGATTGTTGATGTTAGTGAAGAAGAAGAAGTTATATTAAAAAAGCTACGAGTTTCATTAGATGAATTGACTGAACTTGGTGTAACTTCTCCGATTATTATTACATTAAATAAGGCTGATATTATCTCTAAAAAAGAAATAAATTCTAGAGTTGAGCATATAAAAAACCAAGGTTTACTTGAAAATAAAAAGATTATTACAATCTCTGTAAAAAATAAAACAAACATAGATACTTTATTAAAACTGATTTATGAATCATTACCCCACTTAGTACGATTTAAAATAAAATTACCTATAAATAAAGATACTCAGTCATTTATCTCGTGGATTTATGATATAGCTAATGTTTTGGAAATTAAATATGATGATTATGTCACTATTACAATAGATTCTAATGCCAGTCTGAGCTCTAAGATTATTTCTAGATGCAAGGATCTTCATGGATTTCAAGTTGTTGAATGATTTTATTCATTTTGGCATTATAACAGAAAAATTTTATATACTATAAAATCAGAATTAATGTTAACAAATATCATGATAATTAAAATTCTATAAAACTGAGATATTCTTTAAAATTTCTTACAGGCATAATCGAGGTTGAAAAACCTCTAGGAGATTGAAGGGATATTACATTGTTCAATCTCAATCAAAGAAATAAATAAACCCCGGGGCTCCATATTTAAACAACGGAGCCCTCCTATGGGTTATTTTTCAGATTTTAGGAAAAGTATAAGTTCTAGTATTTTATTCTAGTTTTTAATAGGAAGGATGGAATGCCATGGCTAAGGATAATAAGATTAATTTGAAACTTGAGGTTTTTAAAGATAAAAATTCTGGTAAATTATCAATAATTGCTCATTTTGATAAGTCTGCACCCAATATTTATAAAGAAAAAGAAAATTTTCTTTGGATGCCGACTGTCGAAGAAAAAGATTTTTTATATGAAGTATTTCAAATGATACCCGGAGAATCGACTATTACTCCTTCTAAGGTAAAAAATTCAAAATCTGAGGAATCTAAGGAAACTGATGAATTATCGTATCAAGAAAAACCAAGAGATAAAACAATAGATGAAAAATTTGAAAAATCATCTGAAATATCGGTATCAAGTGAAGACATTGAAGATAATGAAGATATAAAAGATACTAAAAGAGAAAAAATTCAACAAGATGTTGATGATGCTATATTAGAAGAATTAAAAGATGATGAATTAAAAACTTTAGAAAGTGAGCAAGATAAAGGTTTGATTGTTGAAGCGGATTCTGATGCAATTGATGAAGCATTAAAAAAGCATTCTAAAAATGATGACGCAATAATCGAAGCAGATGAACAAACTATAATTGATAAAGTCTTAAGTCAAAAGAAAAAAGGACGATGGGGTAGAAAATAATTTCATTTTTTGATTCAATATTTACTTTTTTTCTTTTATTTCAAATAAATTACCCAAAAAATCTTTTATAAAAAGTAAGGTCTTAGCACCTTTTTTTACAATTTTTGGTTCAATTTTATACTTTCTACATCTTTTTATGAATTCCTCTTTATCATCAATTTCAATACAAATATGTTCATAGCCATGTTCGATTTTTATTTTTGTAATAAATACCTCAAAGCATGCCTCGTCATTACTATAAACATCAACAGTTACTTCTTCATTTATTTTAAAAATGTTATTTGAAAGATCCTTTGAAAGAGTAAATGTTTTTTTTAACTTTAGCTCTAGAATTTTAGTAAAAAATATCTCTGCTTGTTTTCTATCTGAATAATGCAAAGCACTATGTAATATTTTTGTTCCTTTTGTCATGAAATTAAAAACAAATTTATAAATTTAGATAATATTCAATTTTTTACCTAGTTTTTCGAACTTATCAGTAGTATAGTCAAGATCTTTTTTAGTAAGACCTGCATTCATCATAGTTCTTATTCTTGCTTTGTCTCTTGCAACCATCGGAAAAACTATTGGGAGAGCAAAAATCCCCTCATCAAATAATCTATTACTCAGCTCTTTTGCTTTACTTGATTCCCCAACAATTACTGGTGTTATTGGTGTTTCACTTTCACCTGTATCAAATCCCATTGAATTAAGTTCTTTTTTGAAATAGTTTGTATTGTTCCAGAGGTTTTTTACGTGTTCAGGTTCTGTTTCCAGGACATCGATTGCCGCTAATTGTGCTCCAGCAACAGCTGGAGGGTGTGAACCCGATAAAAGCCATGTACGGGATTTATTGTAAGCAAAGTTTATTAAATCCTTACTACCAGCTATCAGACCACCCACAACACCATAAGCTTTACTAAATGTACCCATCTCAACATCAATTTTTCCTTCGATTTTGTAATGTGCTCCAATTCCTCTACCATCTTCTCCGATAACTCCTTCACCATGAGCATCGTCTACATAGCTCATTGCGCCGTATTCATTTGCAAGTTTTACGATTTTATCCATTGGTGCAATATCTCCATCCATGCTAAATACGCCATCAGTTACAACAAGTATTCTTCTATATTTTTTTTCAGCATCTTTTAAGATTTTTTCCAGTTCACCCATATCACGATGTTTGTAAACTGCTCGGTCCGCTTTTGTGAGCCTAACTCCATCAATTATACTGCCATGATTAAGTTCATCAGATATAATAATATCCTCTTTAGCTACAAGTTGAGGTATAAGACCTGCATTTGCAGCAAATCCTGTTTGATATATAAGAGAGGCTTCTGTTCTTTTAAACTTTGCAAGTCTTTTTTCTACTTCAATATGAAGCTTCATAGTACCTGCGATTGCTCTAACTGAACCAGATCCTGCCCCAAATTTTTTAGCTGAATCTATTGCGCTCTTAATAATCCTTGGATGATTACTGAGATTTAAATAATTGTTAGAACAAAGCATAATTACATTTTTACCATCAACAACAGAATGTGGAGTTGAACCGGATTCCAAAATTCGAAGTTTCCAGTCAAAATTATTTCTAACAAGTTCATCATATTCTTCTTTTAAAAAGGATGTTGGACTTCTGCTCATTAACAAAATACCTCCCATTATTTATTATAAATTTTTTGTGGTTTTCAGGGAAACGAATAAAAATATTAAAAGTTGTTGGTTATGTTAAATATTTTTTATTAAAAATAGAAAATGTGATTTTATTAAATTCTGGCTTTATAATTGAAAATCGTATATACTGATAGTTCCATAATACGAACCATGTTTGTATATATCAGAAATCATTGGTATAGCAGCAAAGAGACAACTTGATATTCCACATTTTAGGACATTTTCAATATCTTGCTTGTTCAATCCAAGTTTTTTCCCTAAAGTGTAGATTTTTTCATTTTTCATTTTATCTTTATCTCCCCAAATTTAAATTGGTTTATAGTATTTAAAATTTTCTATAACATATATTTTTGCAACATTTGTAAGAAAAAGCCATATTAAAAAAATTAAATATATGTTTGTATCCTCACTACTCTACTCAAGCGATATCCTATTACAACCATTATAAACTCTTTTTCAGCAAACATATGATCTAATTTTTTATCTCCGGTATCTACACGTATAAATGGGATAGACGCAAGTTTTGCTGGAGTTGATACTATTATAATATTATCTATTCCTATCTTTTTAATAATTTTTGAACTTAGTTGAAGATTTCCTCTTCCTAAAATAAAACCCTGGGCACCAATCGGACTAAGGACCACTTTAGCTTTATGATATTTAGTTAACAATTTAAGAATACCATCCTCATTTAAATCCCTGCCAATTAACTTTTTATTATAAACAGCATCGATTCCAAGTAAAGTATTTTTTATTCCAATTTTTTTTGCGATATAATCGATAGTTCCGCCAGAACCAAAAAGAAATAAAAAATCATTATTTTTTTCGAGTTCGTCAATAATATGCTCAGAAAGCTCATCTTTAATTTCATCATCAGATATAGATTCAAATGTAGATTTGCCAACTTGAATATATGTTGGTTCCACAATTGCTTTTGCTATACCAAATAACTTAATATTCCATTCACCTTTTCTATATTTTTCCTCATCAAGATCCATTATTTCAGCATCACCAATTGTAAGAGTTTTGTTAACATATTCATGAAGCATTTTTGCAGATGCATTGGAAGTTATTCCAAACACCCCTGAATGCATCTTAACACCAGAAGGTATTCCAAGAATAGGAATCTTATTTGAAACGACCTCAAAGATATCTCTTGCTGTTCCGTCTCCACCACAAAAAAGGATTAAATCTACTTTTTTTTCTAAAAATTTTTTACAAGCTTTCTTTGTATCATTAGAAGTGGTCACCTTACATTGTGGTGAATAAACAATTTCTATATTATTTACTTTTAAATTTTTTAATATTTTACCACCCATCTTTCCAGAACAAGTAAACCATTGAATTTCATCTTTTTTAGAATAATTCGATATAAATTCTTTTATCGTTTGATTGGCCTTATCAGATGCAACAGGTTTGGCTCCAAGATCAATTGCTTGTTTTAAAACTCCATCTGTTCCCTTTAATCCCACCTTGCCTCCCATACCTGCAATAGGATTTATTATAAATCCAATCTTTGACACCATTATTCTATCGACTCCTAAAACAAGATATTATATTTAAACACTAATGACTAAAAAATGGGTAGAGCTGACATAAAGTCAGCTCGAAAACAACTAATCTATTTCTTTTTTAGATATGGTAAACCTGTTCTCTTATTAACACCAACTTTATAGCCACTTGGTAGTTCACAAGGTCTACCACTCTTTGGTTTTCTCTTACTAAAGAAATATATGGTTTGGGTTCTTCCACCCTTAAGTTTTACATCACGAGTATACAATGTCCACCCATCATGTACATACGGCATACTTTCTACCTCCAAGAAAGTGAATAATAATCTTTACATTTAAGTTTTTCCTAATTTTTCTCCTGTTTTAATCTCTAATACCCTCTTTTGTTATTGTAAAAACAGCTTCACCCTCTGGAAGATGAGGAGAATCAATTAATCTTGCTATTCGTTTTGGACCTTTACTTTTACGTAAATATACTCTAAAAGTAGCAGTATGACCAACTATATGTCCACCTATAGGTCGTGTTGGATCTCCAAAAAATGCATCTGGTTTAGCCGCTACTTGATTTGTTACACAAACAACTCCATTGTTTAAGTCACTCCATCTTAATAATTCATGCATATGTTTGTTTAATTTTTGTTGCCTGTCAGCTAGTGCTCCTCTTCCAATATACTCCGCTCGAAAATGTGCAGTTAGTGAATCAACAACAAGTAATCGACCTGATACTTCTTTAGAAAGTTCTTTGACTTTGTCTAAAAGAAGCATTTGATGGCTTGAATTATAAGCCCTTGCAACATGAATCTTTGAGAGTACATCATCAGGATTTAAATCAAGGGCTTCTGACATTTGAACAATTCGTTCTGGTCTGAAAGTATTTTCTGTGTCAATATAAAATGCATGGCTTTCTAATCCTCCTTGTTCTTTAGAAAGTTGAACAATGACACAGAGTTGATGAGCTATTTGAGTTTTACCAGAACCAAACTCACCAAATAATTCTATTATTGCTTGAGACTCAAAACCTCCACCTAATAATTCATTTAAGGTTTTTGAACCACAGGAAATCCGTCCAATATCCTGACGTTTTTCAAATAGTTCTTTTCCGGTTCGAAAGTCATCTTTTTTAACCATTTTTCTAGCTTCTTGTATTATTTTTGAAGCTGTTGTTAAACCAAGATCAGCTAGATCAGTTAATTCTTGAGGACTAATTACTGCAATATCCATTAATTCTGTAATTCCTGAGTCCCTAAGTTTTTCTGCAGTAGCAGGACCAACACCAGGTAAATTATCAATTTCATCAGTGTTGTCATTACCCATATAAAACCCAGATATACCGTAATTAATAAACGTTTATAAAAGTGTGGGAGAGTATATTTAAACTATTTTTATTATTATCTTGAGTATTCTGAGGATGAAAAATGAATAAAGATTACTATCCATGGGGCGGTGAATTTACTGCTTGCAATCCTAAAGGATGTGTAGCTGTTGTTATTCTAAATTTTGATTTTATTCCATCTAAAAAAGTAGCAATTTATGGGTCACTAAAGACCGAAAATATTGGTATTGAAAAAATTGTTGCAAATGTAATTTCTAATCCTCATATTAGATATATTATAATTTGTGGTGATGATATTAGGGGTCATCGTTCGGGATCATCACTTGTTGCATTAAATAAAAATGGAATTGATGAAAAACATAGGATTATTGGAGCTCCTGGAGCAATACCTTATATCGAGAATCTAAAAATTGAAGCAATAGAAAGATTTCGGAAACAAATAGAGATTGTAAATCTTATTGGAATTTCAGATAAAAAAAAGGTAGAAAAATCAATAGATGAATGTGTTGCTATGTCACCTCCTTCATTCGGAAAACCATATATGGCAATAAAAATAAAACCAGAAGTTGAGATTTCTCTAGATGATAAAAGAGTAATACATTCAAAAATTGTGGTAGATTATATGGGAAAGATAAATAAAAGAGGCGAATAGATGTTTTCTTTTACAAAAGAACAAAAAATATTTGAGATTTCAGGAATAAAAATTGGTGGACAACCCGGTTCATATCCAACAGTTCTATTTGGAGGTTTATTCTTTACAGGCGAACCCGATTTTATTAGTGCAGATGAGCAACTTAAAGTTATGTTAAATTTAAGTAAAAAAATTGGTAATCCAGGAATACCTGATTTTTTTATTCAAAAAGAACAGTACATTGAAAAAATATTAAATTTTATAGAGAAAAAAATTCCAAAAAATCATCCTTTCTCAATTGATATAATAGATCCAGATTTAAAGATTAAAACTTTAAAATATCTTGATGAGAAGAATCTTCTTTCAAGAACAATTTACAATTCAATACATATCGGAATTACTGACAAAGAAAGCGATGCGTTAAAAATATATACTCCCGAGATGGCAATTACTGTTGCCTTTAATCCTAAAGACAAATCTCCCGATGGAAAAATTGAAGTGTTACAAAATGGTGCTAATTTAATAGATACAGGACTTCTTGATTTAATAAATAAGATAGGAATTAAAAAAATACTTGTCGATACAGCTGCTATGGCACCTGGTGATTATAGTGGTGCAGCTATTGCTGCAATTCCGGTAATTAAAGAAGAACTAGGACTTCCAACAGGTTGTGCAATACATAATGTTGTTGAAAAATCAAAATGGTTGAATGATTTTAAATTTGCTAAAAAACAAGTTGACGCTTCATCAAATATAAATATTCCTATGTTCGGAGGAGACTTTGCAATTTATGGTCCAATTAATAATTCAAATATCGTTTTCCCAATAATTGCATGGCAGGATATATTGATATCGGAATATGTTGAGAATTATTTTGGAATATCACCAGATGATTCCCATCCTAGGAGGAAACTTTGATAATGAATAAAATTAAAACTACTGTTATTGGATCTTATCCTGTAAATATTGATACTATGTATCTTATGAATGGTTATTTTTCCCAAAAAGTAGTAACCTGGGATAAATATATAAAAACCGCAGTTAAAGATATGGTAGAAGCTGGCATCGATATTATTTCAGATGGACAAACAAGGGATCCATTCGTAAATATTTTTACAAGAAAATTTAAAGGATGCAGAATCAGAGAGAGAACAGAAATTATCGATAAAGTGGAATTTGATGGTCCAATTACCATAGATGATCAAAAATTTGTTAAAAGTCTTATTCAAAAAAATAAACAAATAATTGGTTTGATTACAGGTCCTTATACTCTTACGAAATCATGTGTTGATCTTTTTTATAATAATGAAAAAGAACTTGCTTTTGATTTCGCTATGGCTTTAAAACAAGAAGCAAAATTATTACAAGAATATGTTGATATAATTAGTATTGATGAACCTTTTTTTTCAATGGAAGTACCTGAATATGGTAAAGAATTAATTAGTGTTATTACCAAGGATCTTTCTTGTCCTACTCGCCTTCATGTGTGTGGAGATGTTTCAAGCGTAATACCTCAGCTTTTAGATATGCCTATAGATATTCTTTCACATGAATTCAAAGCTTCACCAGTGTTATTTGATGCATTTAAACAATATAATATCACAAAAAAAATATGCCTGGGTTCAGTTCGGTCTGATAAATCAAAGATAGAATCTGTTGATGAAATAGTAAAACACATAAAAAAAGCAATAGATATTTTTGGAGACAATATCTCACAATTAGCACCTGATTGTGGACAGAAAATGCTAACTAGAGATGTTGCCTTTAAAAAATTGAAAAATCTTGTAAAGGCAGGAGAAATTATATATGGCTGATAAAGAGGTCCCATTAATACGAGCCAAAAAAATACCTCAAAAAGATGTTATATTAGATTCAAATGGTTTTTTTGTTATAGAAATAGATATAAAACAAAAAGAAATCCAAGTTGAATATTACTCAAATGTTTATAAGGGAAAAAGAATAGTCTCAGGTATCTTGGAAAAGGTTTTTACTGGTAACAAAGCAGATTCAATTTGCGATACTATAATAAATCATGTTCCCAACCTTTTACCATCTCATTATATGTATCTTGGAAGGGAGCTTCAAAAAGCTGAATTTGCACTTGTAAAAAATAAAAAATATATACAGGGAGGATGCTAAACTCTTTTAAATGTTGTTTTACTTTTTGAGTGTATCTCAATTTTTCCATTTTTTTCTTTGATATTGATATTTTTAATATTTATCTGTTCACCTTCTTTGAAATTTTGTATTTCTTTTACTTTTTTATCCCATACCGTTATTTGCTTTATGCCATCTTGTGTTTCTAATCTGATATATGTGACAAATCCAAATTCTCCATCATCCTTAAAAAAGGCTTTTGTGGGTTCTTTTTTAATAATTTTTCCTGTTATCTCATTAGGTTCTGGTTGGTATTTTTCAACTGGTTCTGGTGTATCATCAGGATTTATCTCAATAAGTCCCCATCTTCCAACATTTATTTCTAAACCATTGAAACCATCTTTAACATAACCATTAATAATTTTTACATTTGTCCCTTTCTTAATTGTTCGTTTTTCAACCAAATCGACATCTTTGTCCCATAATGCAAGTCGACAATTTCCTGTGCCATCTGATAAATCAAGATTTATTACTCGACCTTGTGTTCCATTTTTACGATTAAATCTTCTCAATTTTTCAATATTTGTAATTTTTCCAAAAACTGTACATTCCATCCCATGTTCAATATCTGAAATTTTACATATATTTTCTTTGTTTCTACCCAGTTGATCTACTATTAAAAGAGCCGCAGTGTCCTCATCAAAAAGACCATCATTTTCCTTTTGGATCTTAAAAATTTCTTTATCAAGCTCTTTCTTTGTTTTTAAGTCCTTAATTTGCTCAAAGAGTTGATCTTTGTTTTTATGCATCCTTAAAAGATAATGTATATTTCCTCTTTAAACCTATTGAAAAGAATTAAAAAATTAAAATAAAAAAGAGAGGGCTAAATTTATAGCCCTGATAGCTGTTTTTTCTTTTTTAATGCTTTATATCGCTACGAGACTATGGATATCCACCGAGTTGTAAGCTAGGATCACCTAGAAGTACAAATTGTGTTATTGTTTTTTTGTCTCCCAGATCACCTAATCCAATGGTTTGTATGTAGCTCTCAATTGCTTGTGAATGGGTTTCTCCGAGTATATCCTTTCCTTTTCCATACTGTACAAAGATTTCTGTTGTTATCCAGTTATCTACACCAGCTGATGTACACCATTCTCCAAGAATTCCGTATCCATACCCAGTATTTCCCATTGTTGCAATAGAACCAGTTTTTGGAAGGGCTAGTAATGCTTCACTCCAACATTTCCAAGCAGGTCTACCATATGTATGTGTGTTCTTTTCATTGCGTGTGTCAAGAAAAGTTGGGATCGCAGTTACATTGAACATACTATTGTGGCATCCACCAACAACAACAATTGGATACTTGTTAGTATTTTTTATCTTTTTCATTGGGAATATAGGTAGA